>Ga0209824_10000045_pt1 | contig 96435 bp, 95 predicted proteins | sample VDWuncwatermetaG_FD_184124 | JGI IMG/M metagenome (GOLD analysis project Ga0209824, IMG submission 184124) | Wastewater microbial communities from Netherlands to study Microbial Dark Matter (Phase II) - VDW unchlorinated drinking water (SPAdes)... ... | reverse complement strand
ATCACCTTTAGATTATGAGCTTAAGCTGGAAACCGAACTGATGGATGCTGTTGGTTGTTATACAGTTGATGTCAGAGTGCTGAATATGTCCCCCCTTTCTTTTAAATATAATGTTATCAAAGATGGGGTTTTGTTGATTGTAAGAGATGATGAACTCAGGGCTCAATTTCAGGAAACAACCCTTATTAATTACTTTGATTTTGCTCCATACCGTAATAACTATTTAAAGGAGACACTTGGCGTTGGAGTTTAATAAAGATAAGGTTATAAAGATTACATCAGAAATATTGAACTCTCTTGAAAGGCTTGAGGAGTTAAAACAACTACCAAAAGATACCTTTCTTTCCGACCCCCACAAGATTGGAAGCGCCAAATATAATTTTATAGTTGCGATAGAAGGTGCTATTGACCTTTGTAATCATATCATCGCAAAAAATGGTTTCAGGGCGCCAGAAGATTATGCTGATACTTTTAAGGTTATGGCTGAAAGAGGCGCCTTTGATCAGGAATTCACAAATACATTAACTCAGATGGCACGCTTTAGAAACCGCCTCGTGCATATTTATTGGGAGATTGACAATAATGAACTCTACAATATAATTCAGTCTCGCCTACAGGATATTAGAGAGTTTTTAAAAGAGTTTGGCATTTTTGTTGGATAGAAATAAAAAAGATATGCCTCTTATAACCTGCACCTCACCTCAAGCAGTTTCTTTAACAAATCTGCTTTCAACTCCGTCTTCTCCTGAAAATTACCTTTATATGCATCTTCCTCTTTCTTCAACTCATAGCATGTCTTATTTTCAATATCAATAAGCAACCCCGGAAGACCTGCCTCCATAAAGGCCTCATTCCTTTTGATAAAGAATGCCTCGCAGCAGCACCCTATATAAGATTTTACTCCAATTTCTTTCAATGAATAGAGCGTCTCTTTTAAATGCTCATAATTCGTAATTGAAATTGGAATCATGCCTCTTTCTTCTGCCATACTGTAGGCATCGCCTACACTGCAAAGGCCGCATTTTGAACAGCCATCTATATTTCTATACCCGCATTCCGGCGGCTTGGCACAATATGGAAGGAGAATTGCACCTGCACCCTTTAATGCTTCATTAAAAGGTTTGTGCATTGTAAAAATAGAGTTTGTGTCTTCTGTTGATATGCCAAACCTCTGATAATCTAATTTTTCAGTAGCAAGCCTGATGGCATTTATAAAATCGTATTTTGTAAGTTGGAGCATTTCAGGCCTTTTTTCATCAAAGAAACTTTCTGCAATAGCTATTGCACTCTCAAAAGCGGCATCCTTCAATGCTGTCTCTAAATCCAGAATAAATCTTGACGGATTAATAAAAAAATCCCCTGTAATTAGCGCCTGCTTCACAATCTGCTTTTGCACATCAAATTTTAAATTTATCCTGATAAGCCCGCCGTCTTTTTTATAAACAGAGGAAAGAGTCTGCATCTTATCAGATGTCTCCTGCACTGAGTATATCCATTTATTTGATTTAAAGTACTCAATCTTTTCGTTATATAATGATAGTTCTTCTCCAGTAAGTCCGCCTTTTTCTAATTTAATAAAAAACGCCTCTGCAAAACCGGATAGAAGGGCATTTTTTATCTTATCAAGAGAAGGCAAATAGCCAAGCTCATCCTTAATTGATGTTACACGCTCTTTTGCTGAGTTCAATCCCTTTGCAGTAAGTTTCTCTATTGGTATGCGAAGCGCCTTTATCATGGCCTCTGCATCAAAGTCAGCAAGTATTGTCCCCTGATACAAAAAGGCATTACCGTCAAATACACCGCCTGTGCCTGATATTTTCTTGCCGTTTACCTCTATATCATTTCTTGGCCTGAACTCTGCATCTATGCCGAGTCTTTTTAAGCCTGATGCTGCTGCATCACAAATCCTTTTTGTGAGCTCCTGAATATTTATATTTCCGAAATCTGACCTTGATGCAATTACCTCCCAGCCGAGCTGTGTTGTATCAAAATATATTGCGCCTCCGCCTGTGATACGCCTGTTGATATCAATACCCTTCTCTCTGCATGAATCTGTTCTAATCTCCTGCTCAACAGTCTGATGAAAACCAATTAATGCACAGGAAGGATTGAATTGAAGGAAGCGGACGATATTTTTTGAGATGCCCCTTGCCTTTGTATCAAGTAGGACAGAGTCTATTGCAATATTTTCTGCTGCTGTTTTAACACCTGTATCAAGCAGACGCCAAATTGTCATCTAAACCCCATTGCACAGCATGCACCTGAAAATCTTGGCCTCAGGCCCATCTTCTCTGCTGTTGTCACAATTCCCTCAGACGGATAGGCGATACCATTGAACCCTGCTTTAAGGGCGGCAATATCAAGTTCAGTTTTATATCTGCCAAATCCCCTTTCGCATCCGAGGATTATTGGTGTATCAGGAAGAAGCCTCCTTGCCTCCAGAAATATATTACCTGCTTCTTCTATTGAAGGCAATGCAATATTTTCCATTGGCGTATCAGGAAGAGACGTTATTACAACAAATACCAATAAAGATGGTTTATATTTTGCGATTATCCTTAACGCATTAAACTCACCCTTTATCTTACCATAATGAAGACCAATTACAACATGAGGAGATACAGAGAGGCCATATTTTATTAAGACATTGAGTGAGTTTTCAAAATTTTCTATAGTAACATCTTTCAGATGATATACCTCTCTGATAGTCTCATCAGAGCCGATTATGTCTATCAATACAGAGTCCACATCTGCTTCTTTTAAGCCTTTTGCAAGCTCATCATTAACAAGGCCTGAATGGACAAAGACCTTTAACCCTAATTGTTCCTTGATTTCATTAATTACTGGAAGAAATCCTTTAAGCGGCACAACACCGTCTTTATCAGAGCCGCCGCTTATAAGAATGCCAGTGGCGCTTCTTCTTTTATATTCCTCAGCAAGTTCAAAAAGCATCTCTGGTGTTGTTGCAGGTCTCATTGATTGCAGAATCCCTGCCATGCAGTGGTCGCAATTTAGTTCACAGTTTGAGCCTGTAATTGATACAGGCATAAAATCGCGGGAACAGGTATTTTTAAATTCTGCTGTCTCGTAGGATTTCATGGAAGGGGCATAGAAGTATATTTCATTTTCAAAGTTTTTTCTTGCGATATCCCATGCCTCTCTGAAATGGTCAGGAATAAGCATATCATTTTATCTTCTTACATTCAATCTTTTCTTTCTCTATCCTTTTTCTGTAAACCTCCACTGCTGCCTTTCCTGTAATTAGCTTCGCCTTTGCAGATTCAATATCATCGCATCTTAATCTGGCAATCCAACCGTCATTATATGGGCTTTTATTAATCAAGCCCGGATTCTCTTCCACCTTTTCATTGACTGCTATAATCTCACCAGCAATGGGTGTGCGGACAGGCCCGACCCACTTGCTGCTTTCAACAGTGGCAATACTCTTTTCTGCCTCAACATGCCTGCCTGCCTCTTTTATATGGGCATAGAGAAATCTGCCGGCAAGGCTCTGGCCAATATCAGTCATGCCTATTACAAAGATATTGTTTTCCTCAAACCTCACCCACACATCATGCTCGCCGTCATAATAAAGGTCTTCTGGTATATCGCAGCTATTGATTATAGCCATTGGACATATTCGCTCCTCTTTGCACTTAATGCGCTATTTCTACGGCATTTAGTATATCATAAAACTTTAAACACTCATACATCAATAGTTGTAATCTGCTTGTGCTTGACAAAGAATCCAAATAGTTATATTATTGAATCATGAAAACAACAATTGATATTCCAGATGAGGATTTAAAAGAAGCAATTAAACATACCGGCGCAAAGACCAAACGGGATGCTGTAGTACATGCCCTTAAGGATTTTAATAGAAGGTACAGGCTTGCCAAGCTCGCAAAAATACTTGGCACATTTAAGGACTTTATGACACAGGATGAGCTTAAAACCATGAGGGAAGATAAAAAGACATAGTAATTACCGCCTGCGCATTGGTTAATAATGCTGATATAGAGCATTGCGACAGCCATATAAACCTTATACTGAAAGTCCATAGGGGAGAGAAAATAAAGAATTAATGCTGAGTTAGCTAAAATGTCAAGACCCTGTCTGCCTCAAGCGCCATGTCTACCAATGCGGCGCCGCCGATTATCTCTTTTATCTCTGGAATAAGCTCCTCTCTTTTTATGTCATGGAGTTCAAGGCTGGGATAGCAGACAATAAGCTTAACGCCGTTCTCAGCTGCCTGATCAAGAAACACCCTCAGGCTCTGATTGCTTCCTTCCTTTACAAATATCTTTTCTGCAGCCCCTTTTTTAACGATTGTTGAGCCGTTTATAGTAAATATTATTGTAACGTCCACATCCATTGTTGCAGCAGAAGTGGCAATGTAAAAAGGCGCGGCAGTCCTTTCAGGTGTATTAATGCCGCTCGTCTGGATTATTAATAATTTCTTCTTATCGCTCAATTTGCACTCCTAAAACATAAATGGCCAATCCCGAACGGTTAAAACTGTTCAACTGGATTGGCCATTTAGAAAATCAAATATTATACAAACAGGGAAATATTAGCATCAGCAGCAAAATCCAGGAATGTTGCAGCGCCAACAGGCTTTGCTACTCCGTCAATCAAATCCTCAAACTTGATGCCCATGACATCCATTGTCATCTGACATGGCCACAGCTTTATACCGCTCTCCAGTGCGCTCTCAATAAGCTGCGGAATTGTTGCAACCTTTGCCTTAGACATCCAGCTCTTCATCATCATTGTTGCCATTGCAGTCATGCCGGGAAGCGCGCCCATAATATTCGGCATCGGAACCGGCATTGCAGGATTTGCCAATGGCGGAATCTTTAAAGAAGCCATAGTGCTCTTTTTGATAATGTTCAATCCATAGAAGGTAAAAAATATCCCTGCCTCCATATCCATTGCAGCGGCAGTAGTGGCAAGAATCAATGGCGGGTACGCCATATCAAGCGTCCCCTTTGATGCAATAATTGCTATTCTCTTTTTTTTGTCAGCCATTTTAATCCCCCTTTAGTTGTTAAGATTTTTTAATAAAGAAAACATACGCCCCGCCTTCTTCTTTTGTACCGACAATCGGATTGCCTGTCCTGTTAGCCCACGCCTCCATATCATTCTTTGAACCAGGGTCAGTAGCGATCATCTCAAGGATCTGCCCGCTCTTGAGCTCTTCTATTGCCTTCTTTGTCTTTAAAACAGGCAATGGACAGCTCAGGCCCTTACAGTCAAGAACCTTATCTGCTTTGATATCCATACTCTTCTCCCCCCTTTCTTTTTAATTTCGGATTTATTAATATCCCTCTGCCATTTTTTCAGCAGAAAGCTTGCCTGCAATCCTGCCCTTTCCAACAGTTGATTTGAATTCCATAAGCAGTTTCACAAGATTCTTATCTTTCAAAAAATAGCAAACATAGTTTTCCCTTCTTGTGAAATCAATTATCCCTGTATTTCTTAGAATTGCCAGGTGCTGGGAGACATTTGCCTGCCTCCTGCCGAGGAATTCTGTAAGATTTTTTACGCAGATTTCTTTGCTGGAAAGGATATGACAGAGTATTTCAAGTCTTACTGGATTGGAAAGTATCTTAAACAGCTTTGCAGCATCCTTACAGACTCCTTTAAGCTCCTCGCTTTGACGGGCAGGATTTACGATTTCGAGCTCCTCAACCTTAGCCATTTATCTCCTCATATTCGAATATATGAATATATCTATATTATTATAATACATGTTTGGATTGCAGGTGTCAAGCCTTTTCATATTATTCAGGGATGGAAATCTCAAGCCATGTTATCTTGTCTTCTGTATCATTTCTTACAGAGATGGCGCCGCCGTGGGCTTCTATAATAGTCTTTGCATCTGAAAGGCCGACACATATCTTTGGGCTTATATCATAATCACCTTTTGGAACAAAAAATGAGTATGTCATGCCGCCATATTCATTATCCCCCTTATTGCCGATGGAAATAATATATCTCCTGCCGATTGATTTTAGCTCTACAATAACACTGCCATCCATCGGCGAATACCGCACAGCATTATTGATTATATTAATCAATATGCCCCTTAACAGCTCTTTATCCGCAGTAATCTTATACCCAAACGACCATTCACATCTGAAATCTATCTTCACCTTCTTAGCCTCTGTCTCTGATGACATCATATAGATAATCCCGTGCAGCATCTTGTATAAATCAAAGCTTGTCTTTTTTAATGCAATATCTGATATTATCCTCTCAGGGATTATAAAGCTGAATCTGCTTCCCTTTCCCAGCTCGCTCTCCACCCATACCTTTCCCTTGTGAAGCTCAATATATCTTTTTACAATAGCAAGGCCGAGGCCTGTGCCCTGATACTGCTTTGTGTACGAGCTGTCAACCTGCTCAAAGGCGTCAAATATGCGGTCAATGTCCTCTTTTTTGACGCCTATTCCGCTGTCCTCTACAGATACATATATATAATTTAAATCGTCTTTATAATTAATATCAGGCGGAGGATTAAAGTCATTCTGTTTAGATGCTGTAGAGCGAAGCGCAGATGGCTGGATAAGCCTTGCCCTAACCTTTACAGTGCCGCCCATTGGCGTAAATTTGACTGCATTGCTTAAGAGATTGTCAATAACCTCTTTGAGCTTAACGCTGTCGGCAGCAATCTCAGGCAGTTTATCTTTAAATTCAGTTATTAATTTAATCTCCTTTTTTGATACAATCGGCAGGAACTCCTCAACAGCATCCCTTAATAAATCAGAAATAGAGAATTCGCTTACAGTAACAGGCATCTTTCCTGCGTCAACCTTTGACAGGTCAAGCACATTATTTATCAGATGCAAAAGGTGCTTGCTGCTCTTCTGAATAGTATTCAGGTACTTATCCTGCTTATCAGTAAGCTCTCCAAAATCCTTGTTGCCAAGCAGTTCTGAAAAACCTATTATAGAGCTGAGCGGCATCCTCAATTCATGGCTGACATTGGCAATAAAGAGCGATTTCAACCTTGCAACCTCTTTTGTCTTTTCGTGTTCTTTTTTAAGTTCAATATATGCCTTTGCAAGCTCATCAGTCCTCTCCCTTATCTTGTTTTCCAATTCACCCTTAAGCATCTGAAGATCTGTATAAGATAAGGAGTTGCTCAGCGCTACAGCAGCCTCTATCCTGAACATTGAAAGGAGCCTTATGTCTGAAATGGTAAAGGGGCTAAGGCTTCCCTTTTTACCAAGTGTTAGCAAACCGAGAAGCCTGCCGTAAAATACAAGCGGTATGCATATCTTTGCATCAAGGCTGTCAAAGTATATCATGGCTTTATCTTTTATATCAGCATATTCAGGGTCAATCTGAATCTGCTCCACCTCTATAACATCATCATAATCTCTAAGCCATTTCAGAAGCACGGCGTCAGGAAGGTAATTTTTGTCTTTAATAATGCTGCTGCCAATGCCTTTTGTCAGCATACATTTCTTGTAATCCTCATCAAACAAAATTATGTGTGTATCAGCATAAAAAACATCTGCAAGGGTATTGATAATCTTATCTGCAAGGTCTTCTACGCCTTTTATCAGGGAAATATCCTTTATAAACTTGATGAATACAGCCTCTGCTTTATATTTCCTCCTCTGCAGAAAATGGTCTATACTTGGTTTTAACCTATTAAACGCTGAAAAAAGGATAAAAAATATAATCGTATAAAAGACAGTCTGCTGGGTATTGCTTAATGTCTCAACCCAGCTCCTTAACATGACAATAAGGACAAATATTGAGACAACAATAGATATCAAAATAGTTAGCCATAATAATGTCTTGTGCGCAACTGTCTCAATATCAAGCAGCCTGTGGCGGACAATGGTATATGCCATAATCACAGCAAGGGCATCCACAAAAAGGTAGCCGAACTGATAGACCTCATATCCTGACATGGCAATAAAATCAATAGAACCCGTTGTAGCAACAAGGAGTCCCACAAAAAGATATTTCAGCTTAAGTCGCTCTGCATCTGTAACTGCCCTTCTGTAACCAAGATAGAAATTTAACAAAAGGGCTGCTGCATAAGTATAAAAAAAGATTAAATGATATGCCCCTAACGGCCCGAGGACAGCCGAATGTCCCCAGTATACCTTTTTCATGTCAGAGAAGACATATCCTGTGCTTACCTGTATAATACAGAATATTGCGCTGATGATATAACCGAGGATTACAAATTTCCTCTGGTTTTTAAGATTAAACATCAGCACAGAAAAGTAGTAGGGATGGATATGAATAAAAGAGAGGCCCAAAAAGAGAATGTATCTTCCCCACCAATAGGCAATATCATTGCTTACTGCAGAGTGAAAAAAGAAGCTGCTGATCTGCCATATCGCAATGCTCACTGTAAAAATAAAAAATACAACATGCTTTAAGTCCTTGGTATTCTTAGAAAGGACAAAACCGCCTAATAGCAGTATCGCAAGTCCGGTAATTAATGGCGGAATTGCATGTGGATTATATACATAGTTGGAAAGTGATAATACATTCATAAAAATTTTGTGAACTCATTATTATAATATCTTAATTATATACTTGACTGACTATTAAATCAAGATAGTAAATTATCTGAAACAGATTGAAATTTTCCCAAAAAAATGGCATATTTAAGTAAATTAAATATCCTCAAAGGAAAACAACTTGAAGATACAATTCTTAGGCAGTGCAAGAACAGTAACAGGCGCATGCTTTTATCTCCGGATAAATGGCATTAATGCGCTTGCTGACTGCGGCATGTTCCAGTGTCCGGATGCCAACAGGATAAACAGAGAGCCATTTTCATTCAACCCTTCAGAGATAGACTGCTTATTCCTCACCCATGCGCATATTGACCATATCGGCCTTGTGCCAAGATTAATTAAGGAAGGATTTAAAGGAAAGATTATAGCAACACCTGCGACAGCAGACCTCGCGGAAATAATGCTATATGACTCTGCACATATTCACGAGGCAGATGCCCAATGGCAGACAAAGAGGGCATTAAGGCAGGGAAGGGAACCTGTATCACCATTATATACTATAAATGATGTAAAGGCAGCAATCCCATTCTTTAACAAAGTTCCATACAAAAAGATTGAACATACAGGAAAAGGGATAAAATATAGGTTTCTTGATGCAGGCCATATCCTCGGCTCAGCAAGCCTTGAAATCTGGTTTCAGGAGAGCGCTAAAGAAAAGAAGATTGTATTTTCAGGCGACATTGGAAGAAAGGGGAATCCTATAATCAATGACCCGTCTCTGATTGCAGAGGCAGATTATGTTGTTATGGAGTCAACTTATGGAAACAGGCTGCACAAGGCAATGGACAAAACCATTGATGAGCTGATTGAGGCAATAAAGGTTACATTTAAAAGGGGCGGCAATGTCATTATTCCATCCTTTGCTGTTGGAAGGACGCAGGATTTATTATATATATTTAACAGGCTTGTCCGCGAGGAAAGGCTGTATAATATCAATATATATATTGACAGCCCGCTTGCAGAGGAGGCAACAAAGGCGTATCTTGCGCACCCCGAGTGTTTTGATGAAGAAGCAAAGAGGCTGCTTAATGAAAAGGCATCAAAGGATGCAATAAGGATTAAATTTGTAAACTCTGTGCAGGAGTCTATGGCATTAAACAATATCAAATCACATGCAATAATTATTGCTGGAAGCGGCATGTGCGAGGGTGGAAGGATCAAACATCACCTTAAGCATAATCTCTGGAGGCAGGAGAGCAGTATTGTTTTTGTAGGCTTTCAGGCAAATGGCACACTCGGAAGAAGGATCGTGGATGGAGAGAAAGTAGTCCGCATCTATGGAGAAGACATTGCAGTAGCTGCAAAGGTATACACAATAGGCGGCTTCTCTGCACATGCTGACCAGAAGGAGCTTCTTGAATGGCTCTCTGCATTCAAAAATAATCCACAGGTCTTTGTGGTGCACGGCGAGGAGGAGACATCATTGCAGTTTGCAGGGATAATAAGAGAACAACTTGGATTTACTGCCCATGTGCCAAACAAAGGCGAGGTTTATGAATTATGACTATTATGACTATTTTGACAATCAATCTTAAATCTGCTAACCTTATCCCTAATTACATCTTCAGGAGGCAGTAATGCAGGAATTTACAAGAGAGATTCTGTGGAACATACCAGCTTGGGCGTCTGTTGGGATTTATTTTGTCTTAATATTTGTATTGGCCATACTTGCAAAAAGGGCATTTTATTATTACAGGCTCTGGACAAGCGGAAGAAGCGGAATAAAGATAGAAAGAATAGGTGAGCGGACAAAAGACCTTATTATCTATGCAATCGGCCACAAAAAAACAATCAGAGACGCCTATCCCGGCATAATGCACCTTCTTATCTTTGCCGGCTTTGCAACCCTGTTTATCGGCACAGTTATAGTATGGATAGAGCACCGCACACCCCTGCATTTTTTTTATGGCAATTTTTATCTCATCTTCTCACTCGTAATGGATATCGCAGGCGTGATGTTGATTTCAGGCATTCTCATGGCATTATACAGGAGATTTATTATCAGGCCTGATAGGATAAAGACAAACAAAGAGGATATAATAATCCTTTTAACACTCCTTATAATCGCTGTTACAGGCTTTTTTATAGAAGGCGCAAGGATTGCATCAAAAAATTTTCCTGCGTTTGAGGTGTGGTCGCCGGTAGGCTACATAGCTGCAAAATTAATGAGCATTATTCATTCACCGCAGGATGTTCCATCTCTTCACAGGGCATTCTGGATATTCCATGCTTCTTTGACATTCTTTTTTATCGGCCTCATTGCATATACAAAATTATCCCACATCTTTATAGCATCTCTTAATATCTTCCTCCGCTCCTATGAGCCAAAGGGCGCATTAAGCCCTGTATATGATATGGAGAATCTAAATTCCCTCGGCGCTGCAAAACTGGAGGACTTTACATGGAAGCAGTTGCTTGATTTGGATGCCTGTAAAAATGTCCGATGCGGAAGGTGTCAGGATGAATGCCCTGCACATTTATCTGAAAAACCGTTATCTCCTAAGTGTTTTTTAAGAAGGCTTGATGCGCACATGCATGAAAAGAATGATAAGAGAATTAAGGACGCCAAGCCAATGTATGAGATGATAACAGAGGATGAGATCTGGTCATGTACAACATGCGGCGCATGCAGGGAACAGTGCCCTGTCCTTTGCGAGCAGGTTGACAAGATAGTTGATATGCGGCGATATCTCCTGTTTTCAGGGAAGCTGACAGGAAATGCCTCGCGTATATTGCAGAACATGATGAACAGCGGAAATCCCTACGGCCAGCCGCAAACAGCAAGGGCAGATTGGGCAGAGGGTCTTGGCGTCAAGATAGCAGAGGAGGGAAAAGAGAACGGCTTGCTCTATTGGGTCGGATGCGCTGGAGCTTATGATGCAAGGAATCAAAAGGTTTCAAAGGCAATGGTAAATATATTAAAAACAGCAGGCATAGAATTTTCAATCCTCGGCGCAAAGGAGACCTGCACAGGCGATGCGGCAAGAAGGATTGGAGAAGAGGGGCTTTTTCAGATGCTCGCAAACCAGAATATAGAAACATTTAAAAAGCACAACATAAAAAAGATACTCACTCATTGCCCTCACTGCTTTAATACAATTAAAAATGAATACCCCCAATTCGGAGGAGAATTTGAGATTGTTCATCACACTGAATTTATTGCCAATCTCATTAAAGAGGGAAAGATAAAACCTCAAAAAGAATTGAATCTGAATATCACATATCACGACTCCTGTTATCTCGGCAGATACAATGACATATATAACCAGCCGAGAAATATTTTAAATTCCATCAAAGGCATTAAACTTAATGAAATGGAAAAATCCCGGGAAAAAAGCTTCTGCTGCGGCGCTGGCGGAGGACATATGTGGATGGAAATCAATATAGGCAAGAAGATTAATCATATGCGCATTGAACAGGCAGCAAAACAAAATCCTGATGCTGTTGCAACAGCATGCCCCTTCTGCCTTGTAATGCTTGACGATGCTGCTAAGGCAAAAGGGCTTGAGGAAAAGATAAAGGTAAAGGACATTGCAATAATTGTTGAAGAGGCAATGGGAAAACAAGCGTGATTGTTGAAGGAAACATCTGGACAGTCATCAAAGCCATATACTGGTCAGAGGCATACCTTAAAAGATTTAATATCCCTAATGCAAAGATAGATGCAGAATATCTCCTTTCCCATATATTAAAATGTAAAAGGCAGGAGTTGTATCTCAGTTCAGAAAGGCAGCTCACTAATGAAGAGATAAACATCTTCAAAGGATTTATTCAGAGAAGGTCAAAGAGAGAGCCATTACAATATATTATTTGCGAGGAGGAGTTCAGAGGGCTTGTCTTTAAAGTAACAAGGGATGTCCTGATACCAAGACCTGAGACAGAGCTTTTAGTAGAAGAGGCAGTAAAAATAATTGAGAGGCAAAGGGCAGAAGGCAAAAGGCAAAAGGTCAATGTAATTGATTTATGCACTGGAAGCGGCTGTATTGCTGTGAGTATTGCAAAGGAGATTCCTGACAGCAAGGTATATGCAACTGACATATCAGAAAAGGCATTGGCTGTAGCAAAAGAAAATGCAAAGGGGCATGGAGTAGAAGATAGAATAACCTTTCTTCAAGGGAGTTTTTTAGAACCATTAAAGAATTTGGGGCTTGAAGGCAAGATTGACATTATGCTCTCCAATCCGCCCTATGTATCAAAAAAGAACATGGAAAAACTACAACCAGAGATAAAGGAGTATGAACCACCACTTGCACTCTACGGCGGTAAGGATGGTCTTGATTCTTATCGCACGATTATTCCTCAATCGTTGCCCTATGTTAAAAAAGAAGGGTATTTGATTTTAGAAATCGGCTATGGCCAGGCAGAGGGAGTTAAGGAACCCTTTGCAAAGCACCCTTCTTACGGCGAGATTGAAATCATTAAAGACTTGTCAGGGATTGAGAGGGTGGTAAAGGCTAAAAACCTTGCAAGAAAAAATTGCCTGTGATATAAAAGTGTGAATGTAAAATCCTAACTGGAGGCGGCAAAATGAAAAGGTTAACAAGGCGTGATTTTTTAAAAAATGCAGGCGTCGGAGCTGCAGGCATTGCGCTTAGTCCTGCGCTCCTTTCCAATTCCTTTGCACAGAAGACAGAAAGAAGGACATTGAGGATACTCCAGTGGAGCCATTTTGTGCCGAGATATGACAAGTGGTATGACCAGTTTGCAAAAGGGTGGGGCGAGAAGAATAATGTGGATGTAGTAATTGACCATATTGGCATTGCAGATTTAAGAAGCACCTTTGCGGCAGAGATAGCAGCAGGCAGGGGACATGATATTGTTGAACTTATTGAGCCGCCGTCAGATTTTGAGCCGGGCGTCCTTGACCTTACAGACCTTAATCAAGAGGCGCAGAAGAGGTATGGCAGGCAGATGCCCTTTGTAACAAGGAGCACCTATAATCCAAATACAAAAAAGTTCTACGGATTCTCACACGGCTGGGTCATTGACCCCGGCGATTACAGAAAATCCTTGTGGGAAAAGGTTGGGAAGCCTGACGGCCCAAAGACATGGGATGACCTTTTAACCTACGGCTCAAGGATTAAAAAAGAGCTCGGCACGCAATTAGGCATAGGCATGTCTCAGGAGATAGATTCAAACATGGCCTGCAGGGCAATACTCTGGTCTTTTGATACATCCATTCAGGATGAAAACGAGAATGTGGTTATTGACAGCAAAAGGACAGTTGATGCAGTAAAATTTATGGCGGAACTTTACAAAAATGCCATGACCCCAGAGGTCTTTGGCTGGAACGCAGCATCAAACAACCAACTCCTTATTGCAGGCCGCGCATCATATATATTGAATTCAATCTCTGCGTATCGCTCTGCACAAAAGGATGTCCCTGATGTAGCAAAGGATATCTTTTTTACGCCTGCATTAAAAGGCCCAAAGGGCACTGCATGGGCATGTGAGCATGTTGTTTTTGTAAATGTGATTCCAAAGTTTGCCTCAAAGAATGCAGACCTCGCAAAGCAGTTCCTCCTTGAGCTCTGCGCAAATTACGACAGGGTAATGTGGGAGAGCGAGCTTTATAATTCACCTGCCTTCTTTAGCACAAGTGTGGCCTCAGGTGAAAAAATCTACCCAAAGGTAAAGGGTGCAAAGACCCTGCGAGACCTTCATAATGCATGGTTTAAGGAAGACCCCTTTGCGCTTCCCGGTGAGAGGAAGAATAAGCTCATGACCATCAGGGATGCAGAAAAGTGGAGCACAAATGTTGGCCATCCCGGGCATGCAAATCCTGCGATAGGTGAGATATTCAGCAGCTTTGTTATCCCAAATATGTTTGCCAGGGTTGCACAGGGAAAGCAGGCAGGAGAGGAGTCAGTGAAGCAGGCAGGAGAGGAGTGCAAAAAAGTCTTTGAGAAGTGGAGAGAGCAGGGGCTTATTGGAAGGAAGAAGTAGCGATTGGCAAAGGTTGAGCTTAAAGGCCTGAAAAAATATTTTGGCCATGTTAAGGCTGTTGACGGCATAGATCTGGAGATTAAAGACGGGGAGTTCCTTGCGCTCCTCGGCCCGTCCGGAAGCGGCAAGACCACGCTCATGAGGCTCTTTGCAGGACTTGAGAGGCCATCAGAAGGGTCTATACTTATAGACGGCGGAAATGTAAATGATTTGCCGCCCCGTGAGAGGGGCATTGCCATGGTGTTTCAGAGTTATGCCCTTTATCCGCATAAAACGGTTTTTAAAAATATTGCCTTCCCATTGACAATTGAAGGGCTGAACAAGGAAGACATAAAAAAGAAGGTGGAGTGGGCAGCAGGCCTTCTGCACATAGGCCATCTGCTTGAAAGGATGCCTTCGCAGATTTCAGGCGGCGAGAAACAGAGGGTGGCAATCGCAAGGGCGCTTGTAAGAACGCCGAAGGTATTATTGATGGATGAACCCCTCTCCAACCTTGATGCGAAGGTAAGACACATGGCAAGGGAGGAACTGAAGCTCTTTCAGAGGGATATCGGAGTCACCACCATATATGTAACCCATGACCAGGCAGAGGCAATGGGTCTTGGCGACAGGATCGCTGTAATGAATGACGGGAGGATTAGACAGATTGGGGCGCCTGAGGAGATATACAATGAGCCTGCAGATGCCTTTGTTGCAGGTTTTGTTGGGATACCGCCAATGAACTTCATTGAACAAGATAATATCATCATCGGCTTCAGGGCAGAGGCATTCCTCCCAGCAGAACTCATCAAGGAAAAAGAGGTCATGAGCTTCAGATTCAGGATAGAGAGAGTAGAAAACTTAGGCGCCTACAGGCTCGTGTACGGGAGAATCGGCAAAAATAAAATAATATCCAATCTCTCTGCGCGCCTTGTTTTAAAGGAAGGGGAGGAGCACGAATTTTGTGTTCGCATGGAGGATGTAAGATATTTTGATAAGGGAAAAGGGACAAAAATTAAAAAATGAAGCTAAAGGATCTTTTAGACAAAGAACATCTCCTTGCCCCGCTTCTTCTTCTGCCTGTAGTAATATATGTTGTCCTCCTTATAGGTTTTCCCTTTATTATGGCCTTTGTGTACAGCTTAAGCAATGTTACTGTGGGAAACCCTGATTTTAAGATTATTGGAATAAAAAACTTTATTGACTTAATTGGCGACAGGGTTTTTCAAAAGTCCCTCTTTAACACAGTTGTCTTTACATTTGTCTCCATAGGGCTTGTAGTCACCCTGTCTCACATACTTGCAGAGATACTGGCAAGGGAGTTTAAGGCTAAATGGCTTGTAAGGTTTCTTATCCTCTTGCCATGGACAGCGCCTATTGCACTTGGAGCTGTCGGCTATTTATGGTTTCTGGATTCTGTATTCAGCCCCATTGATTGGCTGTTAAGAAGGGCTGGACTCCTCGGGACGCCTAATGCCATCCTCGGCTCCATGAGCAACCTGTACTGGCTTGGAAGGCCGGGGCTTGCAATGGCATCAGTAATCATGGTGCATGTATGGCGGCTCATACCGCTCGGCACAATGATACTTATAGCAGGCATGAATTCTATTCCAAAAGAAATACTTGAGGCAGCGCAGGTGGACGGCGCAGGTTATTTTCGCAGGCTCTTTCACATCACCCTTCCTTTGCTATTTCCTGTAATCGGCGTGACAATACTCTTTGCTGTATTCTTTACATTTACAGACATGGCTGTTGTATGGGTCATTACAAAGGGAGGGCCTCCTGACCACAGCACACAGGTTCTGGCAAGCCTTGCATTCTTAAAGGGCATACAGGGAGGAGACCTTGCGCAGGGCGCAGCCATCGCCCTATTCTTCTTCCCTGTGCTCGCCGGCATTGCTGCCATTGTGCTGAGGCTTGTAAAGAAGGCGGTAGTGATATAATGTTAAAAAAGGTATTTTCAAAAAGCGGTTTTTATATTGCCCTGACCTTTTTCATACTCTTTTCTGCAGCGCCATTTTATGTGATGCTTATAACCATGTTTAAAAGGAGCCGGGACCTTTTTAATCCAGACAATAATCCATTTTTCTTCACTGATGCCCCTACAATAGAGCATCTGAGCCTCCTTATTTACCAGACCCCTTATGTAAAATTTTTGTTAAACACCCTTTTTGTTGGAATAGCAGTTGTAATTATAACAGTGGCGCTCGCTGTGCCTGCTGCATTCAGCCTTGCGAGAATGGCAGGGAAATGGGGGGAGAACCTCGGCATTGGGATATTTCTTACTTACCTGATTCCTCCAACATTATTGTTTATCCCTTTATCAAAGATAGTGTCAATGCTCGGGCTGCAGAACTCGCTCTGGTCGTTAATCTTGGTTTATCCCACCTTTTCCGTGCCGTTCTGCACATGGCTGCTGATGAGTTTCTTTAAATCCATACCAAAAGAGATAGAGGAGCAGGCATTAATAGATGGCTGCAGCAGGATGGGCGCATTCATCAAAGTCCTTCTCCCGCTATCCATGCCCGGGATAGTAACGATTGTCGTTTTTACCTTTACCCTCGTGGCGCATGAATATATCTATGCCCTCGCCTTTATTCAGGACTCTGCAAAAAAGACCATTGGAATAGGCATGACAACAGAGCTGATAAGGGGCGATGTATTTTACTGGGGCGCGCTGATGGGAGGGGCGCTGATAGCGAGCATACCAGTTGCCATCCTTTATACACTTTTCCTTGACAGGATAATATCAGGCCTTGCAATGGGAACAGTCAAGAGGTAAAAGAAAGCTCATCACCCCTTCATCTTCTTTACCTCCTCAATCAGCAGAGGCACTACTTCAAAAACATCTCCGACAATACTATAGTCGGCAATCTTAAAGATTGGCGCATCCGGGTCCTTGTTGATTGCCACAATGTATTTTGACGACGACATACCAGCAAGATGCTGTATGGCGCCTGATATGCCGCAGGCAACATAAAGTGTTGGAGAGACAGTTCTTCCTGTAAGGCCAACCTGAAAGGAGTGCAGCTTCCAGCCTGCGTCAACAGCAGCCCTTGATGCGCCGACAGCAGCGCCGAGCGCTGATGCAAGCTCCTCTAACATCTTAAAATTCTCTGGAGCCTTCATGCCCCTTCCGCCAGAGACGATTATATTTGCCTCTGTTAAATCAACAGCGCCCTCTGCAGCCATTATCAGCTCAACAACCTTTGTCCTTAAATCTGCATCTGATAGTTTTACATCTATCTTTTTAATAGCAGCCTTTGTATGGGCGAGCAGCCGCTCGCCCATACTGAATACATTCGGCCTTAATGTAACCACCTGAACACTTCCACCAACCCCTTTTAAATAACTCCACACCTTGCCGCCAAACATTGGGTGAAGAAATATTATATCCTTATTACTGCCTACATCTATGCCTGTGCAGTCATTTACAAATCCTGCCTCGAGCCTTGCTGAAAGCCTTGCGCCTAAATCCCTTCCCATGCTTGTTGCGCCAAGAAGGATTATACTTGCATCGGCCTTTTTCACAATCTCATAGAGAGCGCTGGTATATGGCATAGAGGCGTATTTATCAAACTCTTTGCCTTCTGTTATTAAAACATCCTTTACGCCATACTGTGCAATCTCATCAGCAAGACCGGCCACACTGCCTCCAATTAATGCGCATTTCATTTCAAGACCAAGTTTTTCAGCAAGCCTCTTGCCTTCGGATACCACCTCATAAGCAATCTTCTTTAATTTATTTTCCCTCTGCTCTGCAACTGCTAAGATGCATCCCATGCCTTTCCTCCTATCTCAAATTCCTTGTCCGCTCTTCCAATTTTTCAAGCGAGACCTTTATATTACATTTTGCAAAACCCTTTTTAAAAACCTCGTAATTCTCTTTTAACAGCCTTGCAGTTGATTCGTATCCATAAAAGGCAAGTTCCCTGCGCGCCTTAAAGCTTAAGACATTGTACATAAATAAAAAAGATTCTGTTGTCTTCGGCTGTATTTCAAAAAAGTCAACATCAGGATGTTCATTTTTGTATCGTTTAAATGCTAAGTAGAGCCGCGTTGTAGTATTCACCCTCATTGCCTGGTCTGCAATATAAAAAATCCCTTTTTCCTTGATCGCAGCACAGCGGCCGTCCATTGTCGGTATGCAGAGGGTCTTTTTGTCATTTGTTATATACACAACAGGGTTGACAACAAGAATCAGCTTTGCGCCTTTAGTAAGGGCAATGTCAATATGGGCAACCCTTCCCACTCCGCCGTCAATATAGTCCTTTCCATTGATGTGAAACGGTTCAAATATAATCGGTATGGCAGATGATGCTGCCACTGCCTTTGAAATAGGCACATCCGCAAATCCATCATCACCGAAGATATCATAGCGGCCAATATCAAGGTCTGTAGCAGGGATATAGAGCTCTTTTTTTAATTTTCTAAAATCATTGGCTGCGCCCAATTCATCATAAGTTCTGGTTAAGAATCTATCAAAATTATCAAGTTTAAAAAAACCATATGGCGCACTCTCCTGAAGTGCATATATAATATCAAGAAGCGATATCCTTTGATTTGTCTTCCAATAGTATTTTAAAAGTGAGTAGACCTTTTTGAATAAATTTATCCATGACCTGACTATGCCAAACCATGCAATGCCGTATATATCTTTTCGCTCAAAGTTGAATGGGTGCTTTTTCCCGGAAATAATTACATTGAATATATCCTTTGGGCTAACCTGATTTGCCATCATGGATGCTACTGCTGCGCCTGCGCTTGTGCCGACAAAAATATCAAAGTCATTTACGCAAAAACCATCCTCAAAAAAATCATCAAGCGCTGCAAGGGCTCCAGTCTCATATACCCATCCGGGAATACCGCCGCCTGCCAAAACAAGACCTGTCTTCTGCCTTTCAGTAACCTGCTCAGCCATTAAGCCTCCTTTTTAGACCCTGTCTTTTATATCAAAACTCAACTCCCCGAATTCCTTTGAGGCAACAGAAACCTTTATTAAATGTTCTCCTTCAGTCAGCCTGTCAGTTGAAAGCCTTACATCTATCTCCTTCCCTTTCTCAAACAGTATTGATGTATTTTCATTTATGTTGTCTGCCTTAACAAACCCTGATCCGCCTTTAATCTCTATCTGCGGCAAAGGTATATCCTTATTGTCAGCGCTTATTCTATTAATCCTTGTTATTGTTGCAGAGGCAAGGCTGTTCTCAAGGATAAATTCAATGCCAATATCTGTATTCTTCAGGCTGCCTTTTTTGTAAAGCCTTCTTAGTATAAACTGTGGAATCATATCAGCTCCGTTAAATCCTTCAGTGGAATCTTATCCTTCAATGCCTCAGAAAAGATGCGCTTGCATGTTGGACAAGCAGTGATCATCTGTTTTGCCTTAGTCTGTTTGATATTTTCAACAGCTATCTCTGTTACTTTTTTAGCTGTCTTTGATCTGAAATGATACAGGCCAGCCCCGCAACAGTTGTTATATTCCCTCGTTTTGATAGGCTCTCTCAATGTGATTATATGCCCAAGAATACTTCTTGGCGCATCATATATATTAAGATATCTGCCGAGGAAACACGGGTCATGATATACAGTATCTATATCAGATTTCTTGTTTAAATGCAACTTTCCATCTTTCCCTAACGCCTCTATAAATTGTGTAATATGTAAAACCTCTGCTGAAAGGCCAAAACTGAGGGAAGGATAGACTGATTTAAGCATATATGCACATGCAGGACAGGAAGTAACTATCTTTTTTGCACCTGATGAAGATAGGGCAGTTTTAACCTTATCAGCAAGGCCTTTTGCCTCTTCTGTATAACCCAATGCCCAGAGCGGAAAGCCGCAGCAGTCAGACAGCGTATTATATTTTTGCCCTGTCTTTTTTAATATATTTGTTGTAGCTGTAAGTATATGCTTATCAAGCAATGTGGCGCAGCCAGCAAAATACAAAACATCGGCTTCACTGCTTCCATCTTTCATTCCCCCTCTCCCTAACCCTCCCCCCTCAATTTTTAAGTCTTTACCAAAGGGATTATTGAATTTTTTAAACTGACCTAAAAATTGTCTAATCTCTTCTGGCTCTTTTTTTGCAGCAACAATCTCATACCTCGCTGCCTGAACCATTGAAGGGATATCAACATCATCAACAAGGCAGTAGCTTTTACAATTCTTACACATGCAGCAGGAGTAAAAGGTATCTACAACATCAGGGTCATCGTAGCTAAGCTTACCTTCCAATACGAGCAGGGCTGTTAAAGATTTGCCCCACGGCGTCACCCTCTCTTTTTTCTCCACCTCTGCCACTGGGCATGCAAACCTGCACATCTTGGGACAGGAGGCGCAGAGCTTAATTTTATGTAGATAGTCTTTTAGCATCTATAATCCTAATTTTCCGGGGTTCATTATATTGTTTGGGTCAATGGCGCTTTTAATTTTTCTTAGCAGGTCAAATCCGCTGCCAAGCTCCTTTTTAAGCCATTCGCCTTTAAAAAATCCTATGCCGTGATGATGGCTGATAGTGCCGCCGGCATTTATCACAGCCTGCATCACATCATCCCACATCTTTTTGTAAAACCCTTCTGACTCATCCTCTGACGGCGCCTCGCCAAGTATTGTAAAATAAATGCACGCGCCTTCAGGATATGCGTGGCTGAAGTGCGCCATTGCATAGCCGTAATTATCAAGCGCTCCTTTGACACTGTCATAAAGATTATTCAGCTTGTCCCATGTTGCCGCTACTTCAATGGTATCCAATATAGCTGTCTCTTCAGACAATATCTCTGCCTGCTTATATGAAATATCGTATCTATGCTTCCACCAGAACTCGCCTGCCTCTTTGCCTAAATCCTTTGCATCATGTTCAAGGCATATCTTAAATCCCTCTTTTGCCTCTGTCGCAACAATGGTTTTATTTCCTTCAAAGCCTATAACTAAAAGTACGCCTTTTTCTGTCTTTAATCCAAGCGAGCCCATTGCAAGGGCAGTATCCTTTTCATCATAGAGCCTTACAACTGCAGGCCTCAGTCCGTTTCTCATGATGAGCCTTATTGCCTCAAGGCCAGAAGAGATATCCTTAAACAAAAATCCCTTTGTCTCCCTCTGCTCTGGAGTCGGCCATATCCGCAGAACTGCATCAAGTATGATTCCGAGCGTGCCTTCAGCGCCGACAAATAGATGCATCAAGGTTGGACCAGTTGATGTGCGCGGCACTGCCTTTGTAGAAACCACCTCGCCTGTCGGCAGGACAGCAGTTACTGCAACTACCATATCTTCTATTTTTCCGTATCTGGTTGACAACTGACCTGCGGCCTTAGTAGAGAGCCAGCCGCCGAGTGTGGAGCAGTATATTGATGCTGGAAAATGGCCGAGTGTATAGCCTCTTACATTGAGGGCCTCCTCAAGTATCTGTCCGTTTATGCCTGACTGTGCAGTAACGAGGAGTGATTTGTCCTCAATAGTAATTACCTTATCAAGCCTTTTTAAGTCAATGATTATCCCTCCCTTTAACGCAACTGTGCCGCCGCATACACCTGAGCCAGCGCCATAGGGAATAATTGGAACCTTTTTCTCATTGGCAAATTTTAGAATCTTGACTACATCGTCATAATTATTCGGCCAGACAATTGCATCAGGAAGATTGACAACTTTTTTCTGTCTCTGATGGAAGATAGTCAATGGCAGGTTGTCACGTGAATAGGTAATAAGGTCTGCCTTGCTTGTTGAAACAGAGTCCGGGCCAAAAATATTTTTTAGTTCATCAAAGGGCTTCATATCTCACTCATATATAGATATTCACTCAGACTATACACCTTCATCTTCTCCTTTACAGATACCCCTCTTCTCAGGTTCTGCAGGCAATTGGAGCACTCTGTCAATAAAATCTCTGTGTCTGCTTCTTTGAAAGGCTTTAGCCTCTCTTTAGCAACAGCGCCTGCCATCTCAGGGTAATATATCCCGACGCCTGAGCCTGCGCCGCAGCAGAGAAGGCTTTTATCATGATTAATGTCAATAAACCTTTCGCCGCAGGACTTTAATACCTGCCGCGGCGCATCATATATACCGTGTTTGATATGCAGGACGCATGGATCATAATATGACAGATTCGCTTTAGCCTTTATCTTGAACTTTGCATCAGCAAGGAATTCTGTAATATGAAGGATGTTAAAATCACCATCTGCCTTTTCCTTTAAATGACTGTAGCACTGGGCACATGGGACAATTATTGTCTTGATGTTCATTTCAGCAATTCTTTTTAAATCCTTATCAGAACAATTGTCATTAATATCTATCGGCCTGCCGCAGCATGTTTCTTCCTCAAGAATTTCAAAATCAAGTTTTGCCTTATCAAGGAGAGAAATAATTCTCTGTCCTGCAGCTCTCTCCTTTGTCGAATATATGCAGCCCATATATAGGAGATAGGCAGGCTTTGGCCTTTGGGTATATACAAAAGGCGCTGGTTTTTCGCCAAATATATTGTATCCATCTCTGATATTTGCCATGCCTTCTTTAAAAGGGACAAGCTCCGGGGCAATAAGGCTTATCTTTCTTTTTACAAATTGCACTATCTCTGATATTGGCACACCCTGCGGGCATACATCCTCACAAGCAGTACAGCATGTGCATTTGTAGATGCTGTCCGATGCTGTCCATAGATCAGGCAATGGCCTTGAAAGGGAGCAGGCATAATATTCAGGGTCAGGCAGGTCATTCCTTGAAATATCAACTGAGAAAAGACAGCTCGGTACGCATACGCCGCAATTGATGCACTTCTGAAAATCTGGAAAGGCCTTTCTCTCCTCTGGCGTCAGCTCAAAAAAATTGTCTGCACGATATTTTTCCTTAAATGCTGAGTAACCCTGTCCTCTTCTCCAGACCGCAAGCCTTGAAAAGAGATGTCTTATGTAAGTCTTTCCGAGGAGAAATGTTGCATATTTTTTTTTATTATTCATGATACCCCTCTCCCTAACCCTCTCCCACAAGGGGAGAGGGACTTATTTTATCTTTCTCTTACTTTGTAGGAAGCTCCCCTTTTATTTCCCCCTCCCTTGACGGGAGGGGGCGAGGGGGAGGGTGTTATAGTTCTCCTGCATACTTCCCTGCCAGATGCCCTGTTAAAAATGCAACACCAAGCCCGCATCTGTCAGTTAAATAATTATATCCTCCAAGTATAGCCCCTGCTGCAAACAGATTCTTATATGCTATGTCATCATTGCCATTAAGCGGCTGTAATCTGCTGTTTACCCTAATGCCGACAGATAGAAGCGGATGCGACTCTAATACATAGGAGTCAAGATAATCTGCCACATCCTTTATCTCTGCAACCCTCTCCTTTTCATAGATTGGCAGGTCAAAGATGGGCTCATATATCCCATTCTTCTTTATTGCCTTGCCGCCTGCCCAGCGGCCAGTTGTCAGGATAAAGTTTTTTGCCTTTAATTCTGATAACCCGCTCCTTTTTTTCACAGAAACGGATTCTACAATACTGTTCTTTATTTTTGCTTTAATAACCTCGCCTTCAATAACATTTATGCCCTTTTTGCTTAACAAACCATTTAATGCCATCTGAAGCCTGAATCCGGGGACAGATGGAATAAGCGGCAGAAGCTCAAATATTCTACGGTCAGTAGATGCCTCCAATGCCTTAACAGTCTTATCGGTTTTTCGTAAACCAAGTATTGGAGGAAAGCCAAGGTGGGTATATCCATTCTCTTTTGCTGCCTTGTTTATGGTAGAAATAAATTTTTCCATAACAGCTTCATCATCAAGCCTCATGGCAAGGATAAACGGCGATGGAAAGGTCTCTACCCCATTGCCTGGAAAATTTATAAATGTATAATCAATCTTTTTTATTAAAAGATTATTCTTTTCATTCGCCTCTTTGAACAAGCTGCAGCACTGTTTTGGATTAAAGCCTGCAAAGCCTTTTATCCCAAAGAATAATATCTTTGCATCCTTAAGCGCTGTGAGACTTCCCTCGCAGATAGAATGCTGGCAGAGGTTGGTATTTCTAAATACCCCTGTTATAGAAACAAGGGTAGCGTCCTTAGTAATGGAGCCGTCAATATAAAGCTCCTCGTTTTTAATATCTTTAAGAAAATTATTAAGTTTTTCTTTAAAACCACTAAAGCCCCTCTGACCAACTATCCTGTAAGGATGCCTTTTATTCAGGCTGTTAATATCTCTGCTTGTATCCAATATATCAAAGGCGCCTGAAGACAAGGCTGTTGAGCCAAAGCCTTTGCGGATCAAGGTTACATCAGCGCCTTTGTTTTTAGCGGCTATTGCAGCAGCAGCGCCTGCCATACCGCCGCCGATTATAATGATATCAGGATTCATTTTATCCATTCTTAGTCATTCCCGCAGAGTTTTTGAGCAGGAATGACATTCTTTATAAACCATGATGCACCGCCTGATTAAGCTCCTCCTGCATAATCTGGTCGCCGTCAAGCAGCGGCCTCTTTCCCTTCCATCTCTCCTGTAAAAAATTTACTGTCTCCTCTTTTATCTTAGCTGAATCCCATCCAAGCTCCTGTCCAAGTATGGCAGCAGCCGTTGATGCGCACCTCATGCCCTGACATGGCCCCATGCCGAGCCTTGCGCGTCTTCTTAGGTCATCAACTGTAAACGCCCACTCATTTCTTATGCAATATCTGATCTCAGCCTCTGTTATAGCCTCACAGTTGCAGATGATGATGCTCTGATACACATCCTTTTTTATCATCTTTAGAATATCTGTTGCCCTTGTGCCGTATTTAAATAGCAATCGTTTGACTACATAAAAAGGCAGTTTAAATTCTTTTGAAAGACCGATTGTATCTAAAACCTCCTCTGCGCCCGGCAATGGCGCTGCATGAGTCGTGCATTTTTTATCTATCTTCAGCTTCTGACATACAAGGTCAATTACCTTTTCTGCCATAAGCCTGTACATTGCAAGCTTTCCGCCTGCAATGGTAATAAAGCCCATTGCCCCCTCTTTTTCATGGTCAAATATCTCAAACTCCCGTGACACATCCTCTTCTACCTTACCCCATTCAAACAGGCTCGGCCTTAGGCCTGCCATTGCACGCATCCTCCTGTATTTCCTTATCTCTGGAAAAACTCTTTGCGTAGATGTCAGGAGGTATTCAATGTCGTCATTATAAATAGGAAGGTTGTCTGGATCGCCAAAGTAGTCGTCATCAGTTGTTCCTAAAATGGTGGTGTGTTCATGCGGTATAAGATATAACGGTCTTCCGTCAATGGCCGTGATGGTCAGGCCAAGATTTGAAATCCTCCTTTCAAAAACAATCTGCACACCTCTGCTCGGCCGTAATTTCACAGATGCGCCTGCCATCTTTGCAATCTTCATTACCCAAGGCCCTGCAGCATTTACAATAATCCTTGCCTCAATATCCTCTGCCTTTCCGCTTATTAAATCCTTGACCCTTACCCCTGTGACCCTTTGACCCTTTTTAATAAATCCTGCAACCTCTGCATGATTCCTTATCTTTGCGCCTGCCTCTCTTGCAGATAGGGCATTTAAAACAGTCAGCCTGAATACATCAATGCCCCACTCATCCATTGATAAGGCTCCGACAATATCATGGGAGAGGCCGGGCTCTAATTTCAGGGCATCTTTTTTCGTAAGCCTTGTATGCCCTTTGCCGCTTTTATACCTCTGAAATTTATCATAGACCTTTAGAAACGCCTCCCACTTTTCAATGCCGTATTTATCGTCCTTCATTACTGGTATGAGAAAAGGGATTCTGAATATAAGGTTGGATGCAATCTTTTGTATGTAGCCGCTGTCCATGCAGGAGAGCCTTGTTGTCTCTACATCAAAGAGAAGATAGCGCGAACCGCCGTGAATCATGCCTCCGCATGCGCCTGTTGTGCCGGCAGAGAAGTCCTTTTTTTCTATGAGTATTGTCTTAAGCCCGCGGAGCGCAGCATCCCGCGCAATGCCTGTCCCTGTTGCACCACCGCCGATTACTGCTATGTCGTAAGTCTTTGACATTGGCTCCCTCTTTTCACCCTCCCCTTAATCCCCTCCCATCAAGGGAGGGGAAATAAAAAATATTTCCTCTCCCCTTGTGGGAGAGGGCAGGGTGAGGGGGTTATACCACAGACATAATCCTTGTCAATCTTGTCAACTTAATCGGATGAGCAAAAAGACCTCTTATCTTCAATCTGCCGCTTAAAAGTTTTTTTATTATTCCCCTCCCTGTCTCATCAAAATAATAAGGCAGACCGCCTACAATCCTTATCCTGCTTAAATCCAGTATAGTCTCTGAATCTGTTGTAATCTTTATTTCTGGCTCTTCAGATATCTTGTCATCTATTATTAATTGGCCATTCTGGAATCTTAATAATACTGATACATCAATATCATTTGCCAAAATGCCTACTGTGGTATTCAGCCTTTGCAGGTCATTTATCTTCTCAGGCCTTCTCTCAATATTCTGCCTTATCAAATCAAAGAGTATGTTAGCAAGGCCATTCTCCTCTGTGCCTTTGCCAAGTTCAATTCTTATATCTGTCTTCTGTATTCTGCCTTCTGAATTCTGGCTTCTGGCTTCTGTATTCTGCATTACCTCTACCATGCCTTCTCCAGTAATTTCAAAACCTCATCAGGCCCTGACGGCGTCCTCGGGTTATATATAATTGCCGGGTCTGCCATTGCATCCTCTGCGCAGGCATGTAAACCCTCTTTTTTCACACCCACATCGCTAAGCCTTGTTGGAAGCCCTATATCCTCAGTCAGCCTTTTTACAGCATAAATTGACATTTCCGCTGCCTCTCTCAATGTTTTTTTATGAACATCTATGCCTGCTGCATCTGCAATCGCTGCATACTCCTTTTCACAGACGCCAAGATTATATTCCATTCCATAGGGAAGTAATATGGCATTTGCAATGCCATGAGGCACGCCGAATTTCCCGCCTACTGCATGCGCCATTGCATGGACAATCCCGAGCTGGGCATTGGAAAATGCTATGCCTGCTATTGTTGCTGCAATCTGCTGCTGACCTCGTGCAGCAATATCATTTCCATTCTCAACGCACTGCGGCAGATATCTGAAGATCATCCTGATTGCCTGCAGGGCAAGGCCGTCTGCTATAGGCTGCCTCTGCAGAGAATGCATGGACTCAATGGCGTGGGATAAGGCATCCATTCCTGTTGCAGCAGTAATATCAGGAGGAAGATTTATAGTCAGTTCAGGGTCTAAGATTGCTGTATCTGGTATAAGATGATTATCTCCAAACACAAGCTTTATTCCCCTGTCATGGTCTTTAACAACTGCAATATATGTAACCTCACTCCCGGTTCCTGCGGTTGTGGGGACAGCAATATGAGGTATGAGCGGTCTTTTAAGAATCTGCCATCCCTGATAATCCTCAAGCCTGCCGCCCTCTGTCAATAGTATTGCCATTGCCTTTGCTGTATCAATAGAGCTTCCGCCGCCGACACTAATCAGTATATCCGCATCAAGCCCTTTTGCATATTTCACCCCTCTATCAATAATGTATACGCCAGTATCAGGCTTCACCTCTGAAAAGACGCCAACACATCTCTTGCCGAGGAGATTTTTTATTCTGTCAATTATGCCTGTTGCAACAAGCCCCTCATCAGTAATTATCACAGCCCTCTTTTTATTCAGGCTGTCCATCTCCGGGCCAATATCATTTACAGCGCCGGCGCCAAAGACGATTTTAGTGGGGCTGTTGAAATTAAAAGAAAGATCGGATGTGTAATCAGGCATACATTTTACCTCATGAATTTTTCTGATTTTTATTCATTTTGCCGAACTGGTATTGTAAAAATAAATTTGCTGCCTTTGCCATATTCGCTCTCAACCCATATCCTTCCACCGTGAAGTTCAACCAGCCTCTTTGCCAATGCCAGCCCGAGCCCTGTCCCTTTAGTCGTCTTGGTGTAAACAGGCTCAAGGTGGGAAAAGGGCTTAAAGAGCTTTGGAATATCCTCGGACTTTATACCAATACCTGTGTCTTCAACAGATACCTCTACAAAATCTGTTTGCGGCGCACATGCACGGATATGTATGCTTCCGCCGGCAGGGGAAAACTTAATGGCATTGCTGAGCAGATTAGACAAAACCTGTTTTATTTTTTGCTCATCGGCTTCAATACTCTTTATTTCCTTTTCAATCTCAATTGTAATTTCTATGTTATTATTGATCGCTCTTTCCTTAAACATCTGGAGAGTATCTCTAATGGTATTGGCAAGTTCAATCTTATCTAACTTAACTGCAGCCCTGCCTGCCTCAATCCTTGAGAGGTCAAGGATATCATTTATAAGATTCAAGAGCTGTTCCCCTGAACTATGAATATAGTTGACATAGCTTTTTTGTTTTTCATTAAGCTCATCAAAGGAACGATCCCTGAGCAGATCAGAAAACCCTATTACAGCATTTAGCGGCGTCCTTAGCTCATGCGATACATTCGCCAAAAATTCACTCTTTGCCCTTGATGCTGATTCCACATCCAATAAAGCAGCTTCAAACTCTCTGGACTTTTTATCTACTAATTTCAGCGCAGAGGAGCGGTCATGCAGCAATATCTGAAGCGTGCGAGCCCTCGTCTGCTGCTGTAAAAATACAAGGCCAATTATATATACAAATAACATGCCTGCCGTTATGTAAAGCATGCGGTTGGCATTGCGGCCAATGGCAATGTCCTTCTGAATGGGAACCTCCCCCTCACCAAGTTTGTTCATGGTCTTTAAAAAAAGTGATACTGCAAGGGTCGCCTCATCAGAGATATGTTTGCTTTTCATCAGAAGGTTTTTATTGGAAGATGCATCTTTGTAATCACTAAATAGATGCTGCTCAGATGCTATCCAAAGCTCGTATCCCTTTGATAATTCGTTGACACTGTTAAGCAGCTCAGGATTGTATTGCGCTGATTCCTTGTAATGGAGGAGAAGCGAGTTAGCGGCATTTACAGCATTGGAAAAATCATCATGCGCCTTTTTATCATTTGTTTTAATCAGACGGTTTTCTATCTCCCTGATCTCAAGAAACGGCCGCCTCATGGCATCCAATATCTGAATCGCCTTCTGCCCATTTTCACCCTGTTTGATTTTTGAGGGGATTTTAAGCAGAAATATTGCACCCACAAAGATAAGGCAGCCTAAAAATATTAAGAGCCAGAAATGATATTTGCTGTCAAGGTTAATCATAACTAATACCAGCGAAATAAGTATAATTATATTTTTTTGTCATTCCTGCGGAGGCAGGAATCCATATTGCTGGCTTCCTGTTTACACAGGAAATTCTGGATTCCCACTTTCGTGGGAATGACAGACTTCTAAACCTTCCCTTCATCCAAGAAACTGCTCGGCACCCTGCTGCTGCACTCAACAAGCTCCTGTGCAGCCTTGATAAACTTTACAATTGTCGGCAGGTCGCCTTTAAGTTTTAGTTTGCCCTGCATCATGCCTTTAATAGGGTCAAGCTCCTTTTTTATTACCTGCTTCCAGCGGGAATAATCACCTGTAATCACATACTTTGCCTTTTGTGCATCCACTGCTGTAAGATGTCTTGCATTCCTGCACTCACCATGAAACAGATCTGTCCATATAGCAAAGTCCTCATTTAAACCAATGGACTGATTTGCAAGGCAGACAAAAGAGACGTCTCCTTCCCACTGCGCTGCAACCTCTTTGTATTTCTCGCTTGAGTTTATCACATTCTTGAACTCAACTATCCATTCATCACTCGGAAATGTAAACACCGTCCCCCTCCTTCTTACACAATATATTTTTCCTTCATCTTTCTATATTTATCCTGCAATGCCTTTTCATGCTCTAACTCTACTAATGCGAATTTTTCAAAGAGCGCCTTTGCCTCTGTATCCTTTGTATTTTGCGCTGCCTTTGTATAAAACTCATACGCCTCATGCTCCTTATCAATGGCAATCTTAAAAATCTCAAACAATTTTTCCTGTTCCATAGTTTCCTCCTTATTAATACAAACGCATTACTTTATGTTAAATAAATCTCCCCAAACCCCTCTTTTCCAAAGAGGGGAACACACCCCTTTATCCCCTCTTAATAGAGGGGAAAGTTTCCCCCTTTGAAAAAGGGGGATTAAGGGGGATTTTAGAAATTAACATTACAAAATCATGTAACAGGACTTATTGCGTTTGAATTAGTCCACATAAAGCCTTGTTACTAACTCCCTAAGCCCATACCTTCCCAGCCTCTCCTTTGTGGGCCGGCCTTTTTCATCAATGCCCATCATCTGATAAAACTCCTTTAGCATAAGCTTCATATCAGGCACAGAGCCTGCTGCAGCGCCATTCTTTAATGGCGTCATTATCGCCTTTGGCAGGGCATCGTCAGCAGAGCTAACACCCATTAAATTATTAATGCCCCTTTTTAATAACCATATCCTTTCACCTGTCTCAAGCGCCTTGTCTTTATTGTAATCAAATGATGTTGTTGTCCTTAACATATCTGCCACATCATCCATACTTATACAGCTCATTACAAAGAGGCATATCACAGCAGAGTTGACAACCATCGCCATATTCTGGGACTTAACACTCATCTCTGCCTTGCCAATACTTTCCTGTCCTTTAAAGTCCTTGTCAAGGCCAAGCTCAGGATATATAGTCACGCCCTGCTCAATATGCACATTCATTGACTGGCTGTGGCAAGCGCCCCTGTTTGATGTTCCATAGGCCAAACCCATGCCATGCCATCCACGAGGGTCGTGCATCTCTGCCTCAAGACCCTTTACTGTTACAGTATAATCCTTCGCGCCTTTTCCAATCTTTTCTGCTGCCCTTTTACTCCCTTCTGCCAAGATATCCCCAATCCCTTCTCTGAAAGATATTTTCTTTATAAGCTCAAGGATAATATCCCCATCACCCCAAAGAGGTTCAATGCCATCAGCATCATCCTTCTTTATTATACCATTTTCATAGCACTCCATTACAAATGCAATAGTTGAACCGCATGAAACAGTATCAAGACCATACCTGTTGCACATCTCATTTGCCTTTATCAAGGCAGGCAGATTAAATGTCATGGTCATTGCGCCAAGTGAACAGAGGGACTCATACTCTGGCCCTGGGCCTTCATCAGTTTTGTATTGGACATCCTTCACCTCTACCACTCTTTTGCATGCAATAGGACAGCCAAAACATGCGCCAGCCCTTTTTAAGTACCGCTCCCTCATTATAGGGCCTGTGATATTTTTTGTAAGCTCAGGGTGGTCTCCAAGCCTCCAGTTCTTTATTGGTATATCTCCTGAAAGCATCCCAATGTCCATCCCGACTGCTGTCCCCATCTGATGAAATGACTGCGATACAACATTCTCTTTAATCTTCTCAAGGAGCATTTTTCTCAGGCTATTGTATTCATCAACAAGACCGGGGCTTACCTTTCCTGTCCCCTTTGCGACTATTGCCTTTAATTTTTTGTGCCCCATCACTGCACCGAGACCGCATCTGCCGATTACATCCCCTTTGTCATTCACAATGCAGGCATACTTAACAAGGTTCTCACCTGCCTGTCCTATTGCAAGTACCTTTGCCTTTTTTGAATATCTGTTTTTTAAAATATCTGTAACATCATAGGTATCTCTGCCCCAAAGGTCATCAGCATTGCGTATCTCTGCCTTTCCATCTTCTATATAAAGATAAACAGGCCTTTCTGATGCACCTTTTACAATAATACCGTCATAGCCAGCGAATTTAAGCTCAGGCCCGAAATTCCCCCCGCAGTTCCCTTCACCCCAGATATTTGTCAATGGTGATTTTGCACAGACAGTAAACCTCCCTGTGCCAGGCAGTGTTGTGCCTGTCAATGGACCCGTCATGATTATCAACTCATTCTTTTCTGACAAAGGTTCTACTTTATACAATTCTCTCTCTAAGAAAAGATGCGCAGATAGACCGCTTCCGCCAATAAACCTTTCCTTATCCTTATCAGGCATGGTTATAATATTGCTCTTTTTTGTTGTAAGGTCTATCTCTAAAATCTTATTAATATATCCAGCCAAGTTGTATTACTCCATATATTCTCTCATGTCATTCCCGCAACGTTTTTGAGCGGGAATCCACAAATAAACAAGACTGGATTCCTGCTAAAGTCACGCAGGAATGACAAAAAGAATAAAGATATTTATGAGACACCACATTATAGCACCTTTGCCTCTTCCTTTAACAGCCTTACCAGTTCCTTTACTGCCTGCGCCGGCTCGCCTTCAATCTTTTTTCCTCCGCTCCTTTTGGGCGGGAATGCAGCCTTTTCAATCTTCATCTTTGCGCCTTTTGCACCCACGTCCTCTGCCTTTAATCCAAGCGCTGACAGATTTATTTCCTGCAAAGGTTTGCTCTTTGCCTTCATAATACCCGGCAGAGATGCATATCTCGGCTCATTAAGCCCTTTCTGGCATGTAAAGACTGCCGGCAAAGCAGTCTCTATCTTCTCTATGCCGCCTTCAATCGGCCTCTGGCAAACTGCCTTCTTATTTGCTGCATCTATCTCAAGCTTGTTTATCAAGCCAACATGAGGCAGACCCAAAAACTCTGCAACATAAATCCCAACTGCAGCAAGGTCATCGTCTATTGCCTGCTTGCCAAAAAAGATGACATCATATTGAAGTTTCTTTATTGCCTCTGACAGAACAAGGGCAGTAGTATAAGAATCAGAGCCTTCAAATGCAGGGTCTTTCAAATGTATCGCCTTATCAGCGCCCATTGCAAGACATGTGCGCAATGCCTCAACCGCCTTCTCACTGCCCATTGTAACTACTGTTACCTCACCGCCGAACTTCTCCTTTGTACGCACAGCTTCCTCTACTGCAAACTCGTCATAAGGGTTTACAACATATAGCTTTGCATTAATCTTTTCCATCTCTGCCAAGTCAATAGCCTTTTCATCTGCCCTGATTTTGATTAATGCATCGCTTGCCGGCACCTGCTTTATACAGGCAATTATGTTCATATATAAATACCTCCTTAAACCGTAATCCCCCTCACCTTAATCCTCTCCCCAATGGGGAGAGGAAATAAAGATAGAATACCCTCTCCCCTTGCGGGAGAGGGATAGGGTGAGGGGGTATGTGTCTATTTTCACCCTCCCCTTAGTCCCCTCCCATCAAGGGAGGGGAAATCTTATAGCCTTTATTTTTCTGCACTCCTCTATGCCTTCCAACACCCTCTCAATCCCTTTCCCCTCTGATGCAACTGTAAGGATAACGCTCGGTCTCTTTCTTTTTTGCGGCAGAAGGCTTATCATATCCTCAATTGATCTTGCTGTCTCTTCTGCATTCTTTAGGTCTGCCTTGTTTACAACAAAAATATCGCCAATCTCCATTATCCCTGCCTTCATCATCTGTATGTCATCCCCAAGCCCCGGTGTAATCACCACAACAACAGTATGAACAATATCCTTAACAGCAGTCTCGCTCTGGCCGACACCCGCTGTCTCAATAAAGATAATCTCCTTGCCCAGTGCATCAAGGACAAGCGCGGCATCAAGCGCTGTTTTTGAAAGCCCCCCGAGGCTTCCGCCTGTTGCCATGCTCCTGATAAACACGCCGTCATCCATAGAATGATTGCGCATCCTTATCCTGTCGCCGAGTATTGAACCGCCGGTTATCGGGCTTGTAGGGTCTACTGCAATAACGCCAACGGTTTTTTTATTCCTTCTCAGCAGGCTTAGAAGGCTGTCAATGAGCGTGCTCTTTCCGCTCCCCGGCGCGCCTGTAATGCCCACAATATGCGCCTTTCCTGAATGCGGCTTTAGCGCCTTTAATATTTCCTTTCTCTTTTTAGCATCATCTTCAATAATTGAGATTAACTTTGCTGCAGCACCCTTATTGCCTTTTAGGAGTTCTTGTATAAGTTTTTTCACTCTAAAATACCTTATTGTTTTGAGTTATTTTTAAGCTCTATTTCTATAATTTCTTTTTCCACTCCTAAATAAATATCATCAATTGCTTTTTGGATTTTAATTGTCTTTGAAAGAGATGTAACAATCCAACAATAATGCCTTATATCATCAAGGGATAATCTTCTCCCCTTTCTATCCTTTAACCATTTATCACAGACCTGATAACCGCCAATTTGGTATTGCCAGGCATCTTCTATAATCCCTTCGAAATATCGGCTCTGATTAAAATATACTCTTTTTTCCTTTTCATCATATCTCAATTTCTCAACCTTATTATCGCCTTTACCTTGAAGTTTGACCATAGGGGAGTCAATCCCTGATGATTTAAGCAAATGTAAATCAACAAGACTTTTCCCATATTCGGTCATCTTATTAAATAGCTTGTAATTCCTTGTAAAAGGAATCCTCGGAAAATCTATCCTCAAAAATTCAGCATATCTTATGCGGTAGGTATTTGAATAGAGGATGGCATATATATAATATAATATCTGTTCAGGTGATGGTTGTTTCCTATACGTTGATGAAAGCGATTGAAGAAGCAATTCTGATATATTTGGTTTTTTTACAGCATAAGGCGCCTGAGGTTCAAAAAGCATAAGGGTGCTGCTCAATGGTTTTCTTTTTTTTGGTTTGTTAGTGTCAATATAGAGGTAGAGAGGAAAAAGAAAATCTATACCTTTGTTACTTAATGTTACACGACTTTCAATAATACTATTTGATACAAAAGCATGATTAAAGACTCCTTCCGCTACTTGTCTTACTGTCACTAACCCTAAATTCTCATGCAGCATATGCTGCATGACTTCTTTACGAGGCCGCTCAATAACTGCTTCATGATAAAAAATCCACTGGCTATCAAAAGGACGATAAAGAATCTTTGTAATTGAATCTTCCCAATTATCAGCCTCCCTTAGATTTTCTCTTGCCTCTCTTAAATTAAACATGGATGTATCCTTTAATCCAAATGTCTCTCTTATAATCTCATCTGGCAGATTTTTATCTCTAAATTGTCTTATCCGTCTTTTTAGTGCCTCTTTATCCGCATTAATAACAAAACCATCACGTGATGTAACAATGCCTACGCTATTTACTGGGAAAATATCCGTGATTTTAGCATATGCCTCATAATGCCTTAAAAGTTCTTCGTCTCTTGGAATGAAAAGATAAAATTCTGATTTAGGATTTATCTTTCTCCATTTTGTATTTTTTATGTCATGCTTATTAAGCCAGTTGTATTTTTCTTCACGCAGTCCCCACAGTTCAGAATGATAGATGTTGGTAGTCGGAAACTTTACGCCTACAGATTTCGCAACCTTGAAGGATGCGGTTACCTTTTTCTTGATAAAAATGGCTATAGCCACTCCCTGCTGAATATCAAAGACATTCTCATCTTTAGAGCCGTCTAGACATTTTTCTTTTTTGAGGCTGTTGCCATGAAGGTCAAGAAGATAAATCTCATCAAAGCTCTGCATCAATGATTGACGCATACCTCTAAAAGTAGGGTTGTCAAGATAGCTGTGATTGGTAATAAATCCTAAAACCCCTTCGCCTGCCTGATCTATCTTCCACTGGGCAAAGCGGATAAATTTTACATAATCGTCTTGCAGCCACTTTGGGTTTCTCTCGCCCAAAGGCTTGCCATCTACCTGATAGTAAGCCTTAATTTCCTTTGAAATCCAGTCCCCAATATTGGTTGAATGGCCTGAATATGGCGGGTTGCCGAGTATAACCAAGATAGGCTGTTCTTTCTTTACCGCGCCTGCAAGATGCGACTCCTCAGAAAGCGAGGCCATGCCGGGTAATTCTGTCTGTGCAAGTTCTTCCATTTCAAGGGTATTGGTCAAATAAAGTTTGAATCTGTCATCGGCCTGAAGTCTATAGCCAAGCTCTTCTAAAAGAAAAGACATCTTAAGATGACCTACTGCATAAGGCGCCATCATTAATTCAAAGGCATAAAAGTTTTTAAGGATATGTTCTTTAATAAAATCTTCTTTTCCACCTTTACCATATTTAGAAATAAATTCATCAACTGCTAATTTTGCCATTTCAGCCAGAAAAGTAAGTGTCCCTGCTGCCGGGTCCAAGACCGTAACACTACTGTTTGCAAAACCCTCATTTTTATTAAAATGTTCTTTTAATACGAAATGCAAAGAACGGACAATATAGGAAACTACTGGTTCAGGGGTATAATAGACGCCTCTTTTTTCCCTCGTTTGTGGATCATATTCAGATAAAAAGGTTTCATAGAAATGAATAATGGGGTCTTTACCCTTACCTTCATGAAAATACTTGTGAAGAATATTTCTTACATCCGTGACTGCAAGTACCTCAGAAATATCGTCTATAATCCATTCCATCTGCTGAGGGAGTTTGCCGAGTGAAACAAACTGGAAAACATCCCTTAAGATGCCGATGGTGGCTGGAATCTTGTCGTATGCAAGCTTTCTATTAAAACCGTTTTCTGAGCGTGTGCGGGCAGCAAAAAGGCCATAGGTTATAGTTTGTGAATAAAGGTCTGCAAATTCCTCTTTTGAGAGGCCGCTAATAAGATACTTTCTGAACGCCTCATAGAACCCTAATATAAAGCCTTTACCTATCTTCTCTTCTTCCCCTAACTCCTGTGCAATAACCTCATCTTTTAGAAAACGCGTCCTCTTTGCCAATTCCATTGCGAGCGTTTCAGCGTCATAGACCTTTGGTAAGGAGAAGGAAAAAAACTTTTCCAGCAGATTAAAGAAATCAGATTCCTTTTCTACAGGAGGGATGGTTTTAAGTTTATGCACAATGAAAGGTCTTCCAATAAGAACCTTGTCTATTAGAGAGCCATTACGATAAAGTCTGAATTCAAAGAGATTGGTTAATATCAGATTTGGAAAGGTAGCAAGATAGCGTTTTAGCTGATCGGTATGTTGTATCCTGTCTAAATCCTCAATTGTTGGGGCCTTGACTTCAATATATCCAACAATATGCTGCTTCCCATCCCAGATCCTAAAATCAGGATTTCCGGCATCGGTTTTTTTGGGAAGTGTGGTAACCTGAACCTGCTTTTTGCTGATAGAATCAGAATAATCTTTTAAAAGCTGCTCAAGACTGGAATAATAGCTTTCCTCCCTCGCATCCCCTCTCTTAGCAACTTCAAATATCTTTTTTATATATGATTTTAGCATTTATTATTTAAATAGCTATAACTATTCTTCTCTTTTTTATCATCTTTAAGAGTATAAAACAACTATAAACCTTATGCCCCTTTATTAACTGCCCCTTTTATAAATTTTATAATCTCCCCTGTCCTTGTCCCCGGAGTAAATACCTCTGCAACGCCTTTTTTCTTTAAACTCGCTATATCCTGTTTTGGGATTATTCCGCCGCCGATAAGAAGCCTGTCCTTTAATCCATTTGTTTTCATCAGCTTTAACAACTTTGGAAATATCTGATTATGCGCGCCTGAGAGGAGGCTTATGCCGATGACGTCCACATCTTCTTCCAACGCAGCATTTACAATCTCCTCCGGCGTCTGCCGCAGGCCGAGGTATATTACCTCCATTCCAGCGTCACGCAGAGCCATGGCAATTATCTTTATTCCCCTGTCATGGCCGTCAAGTCCTGCCTTTGCAAGAAGGACACGAATCCTTTTTTTAGAATAGCGCCGGCTCTTTATATTCACCAAAAACCCCTTTTAATGTATTGCTGACTTCACCAACTGTTGCATAAGCCTTTACTGCATCTATTATATATGGCATAAGATTTTCCTTGCCTTCTGCTGCATCTTTTAATCTTTCCAAAGACGCTTTCCATCTCTTTTTATTCCGCTTTTTCCTTATTCCTTTTACTGCTTTAATCTGTCTTTCCTCTATCTCTGTCCCTATCTTTAGCATTTCAATGGCTTCCTCTTCTTCTGCAAATTCATTTAAGCCGACTACTATCTTCTCCTTTTTTTCAATTGCCCTTTGATACCACTGCGCGCTCCTTGCAATCTCCCTTTGCGGAAATCCCTGCTGTATTGCCTCTACCATGCCGCCGAGTCCATCAATCTTTTTAAAATATTTATATACCTCTTCCTCTATCTTATTTGTAAGCGCCTCAATAAAATATGAACCTCCTAATGGGTCAACTGTATTTGCTGCACCGCTCTCATTTGCAATAATCTGCTGTGTCCTAAGCGCAATGGTCACAGCCCTTTCTGTTGGCAAGGCAAGCGTCTCATCCATTGAATTTGTATGCAAAGATTGTGTGCCTCCTAAAACTGCTGCCAATGCTTGAATGGCTGTCCTCACAATATTATTATATGGCTGCTGTGCGGTGAGGGAGCATCCGGCTGTCTGTGTGTGAAAACGCATCTGCATTGAATGAAAGTCCTTTGGTCTGTATCTCTCTTTTATTTCCCTTGCCCAGATCCTTCTTGCTGCCCTGAACTTTGCAATCTCCTCAAAAAAGTCATTATGGGAATTGAAAAAGAATGAGAGCCTTCCTGCAAATTGATCTATTCTCATGCCTGCCTTGATGCAGGCATCTACATAGGTGAGTCCGTCAACAAGCGTAAAGGCAAGCTCCTGAACAGCGCTCGCCCCTGCCTCCCTTATGTGATAGCCGCTGATGCTGATAGGATGCCATTTTGGAACATTCTTAACGCAATAGAAGATAGTATCAGTAATAAGTCTGATAGACGAAGCTGGCGGATATATCCACTCCTTTTGCGCAATGTATTCCTTTAAAATATCATTTTGGATTGTCCCTCCGAGCTTAGACAACGGAATTTTTCTTCTCTCTGCAAGAGCTATATACATTGCAAAGATAACTGCTGCAGGCGCATTGATGGTCATTGATGTTGTAATCTTTTCAAGTGGTATATCTCTAAAAAGCCGCTCCATATCAGATAAAGAATCAATGGCAACGCCGCATCTGCCAACCTCACCTGCTGAGCAGTGATGGTCAGAGTCATAGCCCATTAATGTTGGAAGGTCAAAGGCAACGCTAAGGCCTGTCTGCCCTTTTTTAAGCAGATATTTAAATCTCTTGTTTGTTTCCTCTGCTGTTCCGTATCCTGCAAATTCCCGCATTGTCCAGATATGGCCGCGGTACATGGAGGGATAAATGCCCCTTGTAAAGGGATATTCACCTGAAAAGCCAATGTCTCTTATATAATTAAAGCCTGTAATATCTGCTGGTGTATAGATTAGCTCATCTATCGGCAGATTGGATGCTGTTGTGAAGGCAGGAAGGCGCTCAGGCAGCAATTTCAGATTTGGCCTGAGAATATTTTGAATCCAACGGTTTTTCTCCGCCCTTATTTTTTCACTTTTTTTCTTTTTTATCATCACCACCTTGTCAGGCGGGGAGCTTTACATATTTTTTTATTGCATTTATAAGGTCATTGGGATTAAACGGTTTTACAAGATATTCAGTCGCTCCCTGCTTCAGCCCCCACACCTTGTCGCTGGTCTGATTCTTGGACGAAACCATTATAATTGGGATATCTCTATACGCAGGGTCTTTTCTCATATCCCTGCAGACCTGATAACCGTTCTTTTTGGGCATAATAATATCTATTACAGCAGCGTCAAATTTTTCAACACGCATCTTATATTCAGCAGCCTCTCCATCCATAACAGTAACAGTGTCATAGCCTGCGTCTTTCAACGCCATTTCAACAAGCTGAAGCTCTGAATAGCTGTCGTCAGCAATCAGCACCCTCGGCTTGCTGTGGTCTGATGCAGAAACTCGGAATTGGCTGCCAACCTCTGCCTGCAATACATGCTCTTTTATCGGCGGCGGCGCATAGACCTTTGCAGCCTTCTTCTCCTCTGTCTTTTCTTCAATGAATCTCTTTGGCGGGTTGTTTATCATAGATGTATAGAGAGAGACAACGGCCTTCATTATCTCCCTTGCAACCTCTAATTTTGTCTTTCCTTTAATCTCAAGGCTCTTAACCTTTCTTTCAAACTGTTCAAGAAACATATCTATAATATATCCCTTGACCTCGTGCTGGGGTGTGGGCTGCATTATAGGTATTTGTATGCCCTTCAGTGTGAGGTTGCCCTGAACCTCTCTGAAGAGAGTTGGCGATTTGTGTATTAAAATAATTTCAGACGGCTTATCATTTGCATTTATGAGGGCATTTATAATTGCATTGGAGATTAAAGCAGCGTCTTCCCTTTCCCCTACATCGCTTCCAACAACCCGTCCTGTTTCGAGCTCCATTACTATCTCCCAGTTAAAAGAGTATCCTTCGCCAAGAAAAGAGATAAGGATATTTTTGCCTTTTACAATCCAATGTGTTTCTATTTTTTCTCTTTCCATAATATTTACACCTCACCTTTCTTTAAAGACAGGATTTATATTTTTATCCTTTCTACAACCCCACTCCGCTCCCTATACTGTCCCCCCTCTCTGAATACCCCCTCTTTTATAATTACAATCTGCGGCCTCTGCTGCGGACAGGATGTAATCCCCATAATCCTTCCGCCATAAAAAGGCCTTGTGCACGATAAAGTTTTATCAGCAGGGTCAATCTCAAGTGAAACGGATCCTGACAATATCCCTGTATTAAATCTCTGGGCTATCCTCGGCATCACATCGCATCCCAATATTGTCTCACCTGCAAAAACAATCTCTGGCCTTTTTTGTTCAATTATACCAGAAACCGTCTTTACAATGGAAGCTATTTTATAAGAAATCGTATTTATACCCTCTAAAAGCAGAACTTCATCTGCCCCAAGGCTTATTGCCTCTTTTGCAATAGCTTCGTCATTGCTGGAAATCATTAATAAAACATTTGCGCTGATAATGTCTGCGAATTCCCTTGCCTTGCCTAAAATCTCTCTGCTCAATTTTGTAATCTTATTATCAGCCGCCTCTCCTATAATTAGAATATTATTGCTGAAGTGCGCAGCCTTTTCCAAAATGCTGCCGGATTCGCTTACCTCTACAATAGCGTTGACAGGGCAGCTATCAATGCATATACCGCAGTGGACGCAGCTTTCATAAAGTATTGCCTTATCGCCCTCCATGCCTATTGCCCCATACGGGCATGATGGTATGCAGAGCTGGCAGCCATTACATTTTTCTGGAATGATTTTTATCGGCATATATTAATAAAATAAAACGAAGCGGAGACAGGGGGAAACGGTGAAACGGGGACAAAAACTTCCCCGATTCACCCCTTCTCCGATTCTCCGGTTCGTTCCCAAATTTAGGATTTCCCTCTTTTTCTCATCTCCTCATCTTTTAAAACCCTTCTCAACACCTTCCCTATCATCGTCTTTGGCAGCTCTTTTCTGAATTCTATTTCCTTTGGCGCCTTGAATTTAGCAAGGTTCTTTTTGCAGTGTTCTATTATCTCCTCTGCTGTTGATGTTTCACCGTTCTTTAAGACAATATACGCCTTTATCATCTCGCCCTTAAATTCTTCGGGTATACCGACGACAACAACATCCTGAACCTTGTGATGCCTGAATATAACCTCCTCAACCTCCTTTGGATAGACATTCTCGCCAACGGTCTTTATCATATCCTTTTTTCTTTCTTCTATATGACAGAAGCCGTCCTCATCCATCCTCGCAATATCGCCTGTGTAGAGCCATCCGTCTCTTATGGTATTTGCGGTCTCATCAAGCTTATTCCAGTATCCCTTCATCACCTGCGGGCCTTTAATAATCAACTCGCCAATCTCATTTATACCAAGAACCTTCTTGCTTGTTTCAACATCCACTATCTTAATATCTACATCTGGAAACGGCAGACCGATACTGCCTTTCACCCTCTTTCCATAAATAGGATTGCAGTGTGTTACTGGCGACGCCTCAGAAAGACCGTAGCCCTCAACAAGCTTTCCGCCTGTTAAGCTCTCAAATTTATTCTGCACCTCAACATGAAGGGTTCCTGCGCCGCTTATGCATATCTTTATTGATGAGAGATCGTATTTATGAATCTTGGGAAAATTGTTTATTGCCACATACATTGCCTCTACGCCAATAAAGATAGTTGCCTTATGCTTAGCAACAGCTTTTAATACATCCTCTGTCTTAAATCTTGGCAGAAGCACAAGCGCAGCGCCAATATATATTCCAAGATTCATTATAGCTGTCATCCCAAATACATGAAAGAACGGCGTTACACTCAGGAATATCTCGCCGCCATCCTTCAGGCTAGGCATCCAGTTTCTGCACTGCATAACATTTGCAACAAGATTTCTGTGAGTTAGGATTACGCCCTTTGGTATGCCTGTTGTTCCGCCTGTATACTGCAATAACGCAGTATCATCAGGCAAAACTTTGATTGAAGGAGAATCAGACTTTGCCTCATTTAAGAGCCTGAGAAGGTCGTATATTGGAGGCGTCTTGTCAACGCTTATCAAATGCCTTTCTTTAATGAGCGTTATAATTGGATAGAGCAGCTTTAGTAACGGAGGGAAATAATCCTTAATACTTGTAACAATAACCCTCTTGAGATTTGTATTTGCCAGGATATTTTTTATACGCGGAAAAGAGAGGTCTAAGGCAACAATGGTCTCAGCGCCTGAATCCTTCATCTGAACCTCTATCTCCCTTTCAACATAGCGGGGATTTGTCTGGACAACGATTGCGCCTATTTTTAATGCGCCGTAATATGTAAATACTGCCTGCGGGCAATTTGGCAGCATCAATGCTACCCTGTCGCCCTTTTTTACACCGAGCGCAATAAGGGCATTGGCAAATCTGTTTGTAAGCTCATTTAATTCCTTGTATGTTATTTTTTTGCCAAAGAAGAAGGTTGCAGGATTGTTTGGAAACCTTTCTGCTGCGTGTGTAAGAAATTGCTGTAATGGAATATCAGGATATTTTAACGTTGATGGTATGCCTGGTTCGTAGGACTTTAGCCACAGCCGTTCTGCATTCATAAGACCTCCTCTGGTACAAAGGTGTTAATAATTTTCACAGCCGAGCCAGAGACACCGCATTTCACTGTATCAGCGCTGATATCCTTTGCGCTCCATTTTATAATCTCTGCCTTTGCTGCCTTCATTATCTTTATCGCGCTCGGCACCCTTGGTTTGTTTGCGTCTTTAGCAACTGCAACTACTGCTGACAGAACTATTTCTACATCTGAAAGCTTATCACTGCCAAACCTTCTGTCAACGCTTACTTTTTTTTCTGTAATGCTGTTGAGTGCCGCAACAAAAGTTGCCTGTTCAATATCAAATATCTCTGCCAATCTTGGCCCTATCTCGCCAATAGAATCATCCTCTGCAGAATTTCCACAGACAATCAAATCAAAGTTGCCAAGTTTTTTAATCGCAAGGCTCAGGACATAAGCATTCGCAAGTTCGTCACCATCAGTAAAAGCAGCATCTTCAAGAAGCGCGCCTTTATCAGCGCCCATTGCAATCGCCTCTTTTAGCAATGATCCAGCCTTTTCATCACCAAGTGTTATTGCAGTAATCTCACAGGGAATCTTGTCTTTTACAGTAAGCGCAAACTCCAGAGCATTCCTGTCAGCAGGGTTCATAATCCTCGGATTCAGCTCAAACACAAGCCCCCTGCCTTTGCTGACCTTTATATTGCTAAGGTCTGGTATTGGTTTAAGTAATGCTATTATCTTCATAGAAATTAAGCAGCCTTATAGATTTCAACACCCTTCTCTACTATTTCCCCGCCAATTTCAAAATAATCTGCCTTTTCTAACTCCTCTTCTGTAAAACCAATAGGGTCAATGTCAACAGAAATTTTTATTTTCCTTGCATAATCAGACAAAAGCATAATCCTCTTTACATCATCCATTCTTTTAAACTTATCAGAAACAACAGCAATATCTATGTCGCTGCCCTTTGCAGGTCTGCCATACGCATAAGAGCCAAAGAGAATAACCCGTTTTACAGGTATCCTTTTTTGAAGCTCTTTTACATAATCTGCTATTATATTTCTAATTTCAGATTTTTTGTAAACCATCTGATTACATCCCCAGAGTTTTTTAATAATGCACTTGCAGTTCGTTTATTATATATTTTTGGATTGAACCTGTCTTCCTTATATCTTGCCTTTATATAATGAGCATCTATCTTTAGTATTTTATTATCAATAGACTTCGGAATCTTTATGCCTATCATTTCAACCAACTTGGGTAGCTTATGTATATACTCAGGCCTTTCATTCTTCCGGATAATAAACACTGCCTTTAAAAGCGCCTCTACCGCCTGCTGGCACATAAACATTGTAAAATTATAACGGCCTGCCTTTAACATGGCCTTGGCAGTTTCAAAGTTTTCTTTTGACGACATCAGCCAAAACCCGATTGCTTTATCTATATCTTTGGTCATAGTATTTAGCTTAGCCTTTATATTTTATATTTTCCCTGTCCAATTCAATCAATGTTAATAGATTCCTTCATCTGTTCAAATATCTTTTTAGAGACCTTGCCAAACTTTTTGATAATAATATTTTTAGAAAGTGTATACATCTTATCTGTTTAGACATTATTCCAGACCTCATCATCTATAGGGTTGTCCCAAAATTTTAGACTGCTCTCAGCAGCCTCCATAAGCTCAATAGCCGCCTCGTCTTCGGGAAAAATAATAACTTCAATCTTTTGCCCTTTCTTTAAGGGTAACTTCGGAATTTCTATTGTTCCGTTTTCTTTAACCACAGAGTGATATTTAAACGCCTGCATAGTGTTTACCTCCTCTTAAACCTCTCTTGATTTCCTGCTTCAAGCTCTTAGATTAGCCCTTCATAGAAATGCTTAAGGTATATTTTTCTAAGGTGTTTGCTGTCCATATACGCCTGCCATGTCTTTAACTCAAAGTCATTAAGCAAATCCTCATCCCTGCAATATATGACCTTGCCTTCTTTTATAACCTGATACCTGAAGGTTGCGGGTTTATCACTTAAAGTAACAAGGTCAATCTTTTCTGTTCCGAGAAGCCCTGTTACTTTAGCCCATAATTTCAGATAGCCGTCCAGTGTTAGTTCAGGCGCAAAGACAGCAATGTCTATATCAGAGGTAGGCCGCTCCTCTCCTGTTGCGTAAGAGCCAAAGAGATAGACTATTTTTACCTCTTTAAAATCCTGCCAGACATTTAATAGCCTGTTTGTAATTTCCTGAATGTTCATAGTATACTTCCTAATACCCTATCCCTAAAACTTCTTTACATTTTTTTAGTGTCATTCCTGCAGCGTTTCTGAGCGGGAATCCACCCTGCCTGTCGGCACACAGAAAATAGACAAGACTGGATTCCTGCCAGAGGCATGCAGGAATGACAAAAAGATTATATGCAATACGCCGCTATAAATAACCAAATCCCCGAATCACTATCCAGCACGAACAGGCCACACATAGAAGGGAAAAGTCCTGCTAAAGGCAAGCACGCCGCCGCCGCACATAAAGACATCCCACGCAAAAGCGGTATCGCCTGCATCAGTAGTCGATGACCAGTAACCGTAAGCCTGCACATTTTTAAACCCGCTTTTATTAAATAGTATAAGGTAATTAACCCCTCCGCTTTTATTTGCTGAGCTGCCCAGAAGGGAGCCAAGCTCATCTTTTGTAGGCAGTTTCCAGTCGCTGTATCCTGCATACTTCTGTTCATTTAATTTTTCTACAAATTTTAAGGCGTCATCCCATGTCATTTCTTTATCTGCTATATTTGCCTCTCTTGCCCATATAAGCCCTGTCTTTTTATCCTTAACTGTCAAATCAGAAAAGATAAATCTTTTTTCATGAGGTTTGGAAGGTTTATAAAAAGTATATGCAAGCAATGCGCTTGCAATTGTAAACATTAAAACAAAAATCAATATCTTTTTCATAATTCTACTTCCTGTCTTGCAAGACAAATAACCCTGTTCTTTAAAGGCTAATATGCCCCGCCCTTCAATAGGCTTTCTGCAATCACCATACGCTGTATTTCGTTTGTCCCTTCAAATATCCTGTTTATCCTCGCATCGCGGTAGAACCTTTCTACCGGATAGTCTGCCATATATCCTAAGCCGCCGTGTATCTGCATTGCCTTGTCAACTATCCTGTCCAATGCCTCTGAGCAGTACATCTTGCAGATTGCAGACTCTTTGGAAAACCTTATATTGCTGTCGCACATCCATGCAGCGCGGTATGTCATGCTCTCCATTGCATATATCTCTGCTGCCATCTCTGACAGCATCCACTGGACTGCCTGAAACTCTGCAATCGGTTTGCCAAACTGTTTTCTCTTTTTTGCAAAGTCCATACTTAAGTTCAGCAATTCCTTTGATGCGCCGATACACCCAGCAGCAAGGCTCAGTCTTGCAATATCAAGAGTCTTCATTGCAGTAACAAAGCCTGCGCCGAACTGGCCCAGCACATTCTCCTTTGGAACACGCATATCCTGAAATATCAGCTCTGCTGTTGATGAGCCGCGGATGCCCATCTTGTCCTCTATCTTGCCGGCTGAGAATCCCTTTGTTTTTGTTTCTACAATAAAGGCTGTAACGCCTCCGTGAGCGCGGAGCGCCTTGTCTGTTACAGTAAATAGGACTATTGCATCTGCTATATCACCGTTTGTAATCCATATCTTGCTGCCATTGATTACAAAATAGTCTCCATCGCGAACTGCCGTTGTCTCAATGGCTGCTGCATCTGAGCCTGCCTGAGGCTCTGTTAAGCCAAAGGCGCCGAGCATCTTCCCCTGCGCAAGGGGGATAAGATATTTCTGCTTCTGCTCCTCTGTGCCGTCAAGATATATTGCTGTTGAGCAGAGGCTTATGTGCGCGCCTATTGTAACAGCGGTAGAGGCACAGCCTCTTGAAAGCTCCTCAAGCATCACACAGTAGCCAATCTCGCCCATTCCTGCTCCGCCGTATTTTTCTGGAAAAGGTAAGCCCAGCAAACCGAGCTCTGCTGCCTTGTTTATCAGCTCCCTTGGGACTTTATGTTCTTTATCTATCTTTGCTGCTAATGGTTTAATCTCATTGGTTGTAAATTTCCTTACCATATCACGCAACATATTGTGCTCTTCAGAAAAGGTAAAATCCATGTTTTCCTCCTAATTCCCCCTCACCCTAACCCTCTCCCGCAAGGGGAGAGGGGATTTATTTATCTCCCCTCCCTTGATGGGAGGGGACTAAGGGGAGGGTGTAAAATACATTATTTGTCTTTGAATTTCGGCTGCCTCTTTTCTATAAATGCCTTTAGACCCTCTTTCATATCCTCTGTCTCGCAAAGCTTGCCAAATAATTCTGACTCAAGTTTTAATCCATCTTCAATTGATTTTTTATATCCCTCCTGAACAGCCTTAATGCCTGCTGATACTGCGACTGCGCCTTTAGTCACAATCTTCTTTGCAATGCCCTTTGCCTGCTTTAACACCTCTGCATCAGGAACAACCTTATTAACAAGGCCAAGCGCCTTAGCCTCCGGCGCCATAATCATGTCGCCTGTTAATATCAATTCTATTGCCCTTGCCTTTCCGATTAATCTTGGCAGCCTCTGCGTCCCGCCAAATCCGGGTATAATGCCAAGATTTATCTCTGGCTGGCCGAGCCTTACCCTCTCCCCTGCAACACGCATGTGGCATGCCATTGCCAGCTCCATGCCTCCGCCGAGGCATATGCCGTTTATAGCAGCTATTGTGGGCTTTTGAGAATCCTCAAGTTTGTTCAGTATCTGCTGTCCCTTTGTTGTTGCCTCCATGCCTCCTTTGGCTGACGAGATATTTACAATCTCCTTGATATCAGCGCCTGCAACAAAGAATGTGCCAGCGCCTGTTACAATGATTGCCTTTGCCTCGCTGTTTTTTGCAAGCTCATCCAACACACTGCCAAGCTCTGCCATCACAGCCGCACTTAAGGCATTTGCAGGCGGGTTATTGATGGTTATTGTTGCAATATTCTCCTCAATTACATAATTAACAAACTGGCTGGCCATCTGAACCTCCTTTTGGATTGGAACCTATGGAATTTTGACATCTATGATTATAATTAATTTTGATAACTTTATTTAAGATTTGGCGCCCGGTATTTGAATTTTAGGCAATTTTAAACCAAGTATAGCCTGAAAACCCTAAATTGGCAAGTAAAAACCCAATTTTTTAGACAAGATTTGAAAGTTATGGTATACTTTTTTCAGTTTTGTATATTATCATAATAAAGGAATAATAATGAAGAAGATACTAATAGTAGATGATGAGAAAAGTGTAAGGGATTCCATTGGACTGATATTAAGCAATACTTACGAACCGCTATATGCTGCAAGCGGTGAAGAGACAATAAAGATATATCAGGAAGAACGGCCGTATCTTGTCCTTTTAGATATAATTATGCCAGATGCTGACGGCCTTGCCGTGCTTGAAAAATTGAAAGAGATAGACAGGTCTGTTATCGTAATAATGGTGACAGCAGTTACTGTCTTAAGCACTGCAATAGAGGCAATGAGAAAGGGAGCTTATGATTATATCCAGAAACCATTCAATGCAGACGAACTGAAGGTAAAGGTAGATAAGGCTGTTGCTGTAAAGGACATGGTAAATGAAATAAGATTTTTACGTTCAGAAATCAGCAGAAAATATGATTTTGAAAATATAATTGGAAAGGGCAAGGCGATACAGGATATCTTTGCAAAGATAAAACAGATAGCTGACAGCAAAACAACCATATTGATTACAGGAGAGAGCGGCACAGGCAAGGAGCTTATTGCAAAATCTATACACTATCACAGCTCAAGAAATAATAAACCTTTCATTGCAATAAACTGCGCTGCAATTCCGGATACATTAATTGAGAGTGAATTATTCGGACACGAGAAGGGCGCTTTTACAGACGCATCTGCAAAAAGGGCAGGGCAATTTGAACTTGCCAATGAAGGCACGCTCTTTTTGGATGAAATCGGGGATTTGTCATTTGCAACACAGACAAAGATATTAAGGGTTCTGCAGGAAAAGGAATTCTTTAGGGTAGGCGGCACAAAGACCATTAAGGTTGACGTCAGACTCATTGCAGCAACAAACAAAGACCTTGAAAAAGCGACAAGAGAGGGAAAATTCAGGGAAGACCTGTTTTACAGGATAAATGTGATCCCAATATATCTGCCTCCATTAAGGGAGAGGAAAGAGGATATACAACTTCTCATTGATCACTTTATAAATAAAAAATCAACTGATGGCAGGAAAAGGAAATTCTCACAAGAGGCAATGGATATCATGCTCAATTATAACTGGCCAGGCAATATCAGGGAGCTTGAAAATGTAATAGAGCGTGTTGTTACACTAACGCCTGATAATTTAATAAATGTAGAAGACCTTCCTCAAAACATAACAAATGAGACAAAGGCAGGTCTGATGAAGGACGATATATTATCAGGAAGGGTTTCTTTAGATGAGGCAATTGCAAATTTTGAAAAGGATATAATCCTTACTGCCCTTGAAAAGACCAATTATGTCCAGACACAGGCTGCTAATCTCCTTGGAATAAGCAGAAGGATTTTAAAATACAAGATGGACAGCCTTAATATATTAACAGAAAGAAAAAAGGGTGATTTAGAAACAAATAATGCATGTTAGATACAAAAATGTACACCAATTCAAGCAGTTTATTATCCTAACTTATCAATAAGTTACAAAATTATAACAAAAATGTAGTACAAAAAAGAACATTTTAATATCATTAAACCTCTCGCATACATGTACTGGCCAATCAGATTTTCGTTATTTTTCAATAAGTTATTTGGATACACCATATCTGGTATATATCTTGCTATTATATTTACAAGTTTACTCAATCAAAAATAATCTAAGGATAACTTATGGAAAAAGAGGGAAACATATTAGTAGTTGATGATGAATTCGGACCAAGGGAGTCTTTAAGGATGATCCTGAAGCCCCTTTATAATATCTATACAGCGGATGACGGCCAGAAGGCATTGGAGGTTATAAAGTCTTCTCCGGTTGATTTAGTCACGCTGGACCTAAAGATGCAGGGGACTCAGGGCATCGATGTATTAAGGGAGATAAAAAAATTCAACTCGGATATTGAAGTCATAATTGTAACTGGATACGCCAGCCTAAAGAGCGCTATAGAAGGCATCAGGTACGGCGCATTTGATTACATACAGAAGCCTTTTAATGTAGCAGAGATACTTTCAACAATAAATAAATCAATGGAGCGGAAAAAGCTCTATGGCCAGTTAAAGATATTCTTAAAGGAGATCGGCAAATTAGTAGGACTGGAAACAGAGGTTGCTGAAATAAGAGATAAGTTTGCAAATAACAGCGGATTCATTGATGCTGCAAGGCTGGTGTTCAACAAGATAGCAGAAAAGAACAGCGCTAATAAAAACCAAACCAATTACCTCGAATTTGCAAGGTTAATGGCAAACACCTTAGAAAACAAAGACCCATATAGCTATGACCACTCTGGAAGGGTAAATTATTACGCAAATCTTATTGCACAAAAATTCTCTCTGCCAAAGAAAGACATGGAAGACCTTCAGATTGCAACATTACTCCATGACATAGGCAAGATCGGCATCTCAAATACCTTTATCTTCAAAGAAGGCAACTTAACAGAGATAGAGCTTTCAATAGTGAAAAAACATCCAGAGCTTGGCGCTCTTATAGTAGAACCATTGCAGCTATCTCCTCTGATAATCTCTGTTATCAGGCATCATCATGAATGGTATGATGGAAGCGGTTATCCTGACGGTCTAATCGGCGAAGAGATACCGTATTGTGCAAGAATAGTTGCAGTTGCAGATGCGTATGACGCAATGTCATCAGACAGGCCGTATAGAAAGGCTCTGTCACTGAAAGAGATTAGAAATGAATTCAGCAAAAATGCAGGTGTCCAGTTTGACCCTGAAATGGCAAGTACATTTATTGAGATATTAGAAAATAAGAATAATATAATTCCGAATAAATCGCTGATTGCACCAGAACAGCGGTTTGCCGTAGGTTAAATTAAGAAATTAAGCTCCTCACCAAAGGGGCCCTGATGAATAATCCCCCTTAATCTCCCTCAGGGCCCCACCCCTTTAAGTATCTTTATTATATTTTCGCAAACCTCTTCAACATTGACAATGCCGCCGCCTGTTCTGCCGTAGAACCCGACCTCTGCCTTTCCATTAACAGACAGCCTCACATCCTCTACCATCTGGCCAAGGCTCATCTCAACAACAAGAAACTTTTTCACCCTATCTGCTGTTTTATAGATAATCTCTTCGGGGAATGGAAAGAGCGTAATAGGCCTTATCATGCCTATCTTCATGCCTTCTTTTCTTAAAAGATTCATTGCGGCCTTAGAGACCCTTGCAGATGTGCCATAGGCAATAAGTATAATATCAGCATCATCAATAAAGAGGCTCTCATACATCACCTCATTTTTTCTCATTGCATCATATTTCTTTTTGAGAACATAATTCCTCTGCTCAAGCTCACCTTCATTTTTCAGATAAAGCGACCTTATAAGATTCGGCTCCCTGCCTTTAGAGCCTGTTAATGCCCATGTCTTTGCAGGAAGCTCTATCTTCTCCATTTCTTTAAACTCAAAGGGCTCCATCATTTGGCCAAGCACGCCATCTGCAAGAATCATTACAGGATTCCTGTATTTATCCGCCATATCAAAACCTTTAATTGTCAAATCCACCATCTCCTGCACAGACGCAGGCGCATATACCAATAATCTGTAATCACCGTGGCCTCCGCCCTTTACTGCCTGAAAATAGTCTGCCTGCGATGCAGAGATATTTCCCAGTCCGGGCCCGCCTCGCTGAATATTTACTATTACTGCAGGAAGCTCTGCGCCTGCAAGGTATGATATACCCTCCTGCTTTAAACTTATGCCAGGGCTTGAAGATGATGTCATTGCCCTTGCACCCATTGCAGAGGCTCCAAAGACCATATTGATAGCAGCTATCTCGCTCTCTGCCTGCAGGAAAACACCGCCAACCTCAGGCATCCTTCTTGACATATACTCTGGTATTTCATTCTGCGGTGTAATGGGATAGCCAAAATAGCACTTGCAGCCTGCCCTTATAGCAGCCTCTGCAAGCGCCTCATTGCCTTTCATCAGGAGTTTTTTATTGCCTTTTCTTATCTCATTATTCATTACTCATCACCCATCACTTTTTAACCTCTTTATACACCTCAATCGCCATATCAGGGCACATCTCTGCGCACATTGCGCATCCTGTGCATTTGTCCGCATCAATCAATTTTGCAGGGTGGTAGCCCTGGGTGTTAAACCCCTCTTCCAATGCAATTATCTTTTTTGGACATGCTACAATACAAAGCTCACAGCCCTTGCACCACTCCTTATTTACGATTATATGGCTCATTGCCTCAGCATCTCCTCTGCATGTTTCAATGTTGTCTCTGTTATCTTCTTGCCGCCGAGCATCCTTGCAAGCTCCTTAACACGGCCGTCTTCTTTAAGCTTTACAACCTTTGTAATTGTCCTGCTGCCTTCCGCCTTTTTCTCCACAAAATAGTGGTTGTCTGCATACCCTGCTATCTGCGGCAGGTGCGTAATGCAAAAGACCTGATGACCTTCGGCTATCCTCTTTAATCTCTCGCCAACAGTCTCTGCAACAGCTCCGCCGATGCCGGCGTCAACCTCGTCAAATACCAGTGTCGGCACACTATCAGCATCTGCAAGTATTGCCTTTAATGCAAGCATTATGCGGGACAACTCACCGCCTGATGCGATTTTTGACAAGGATTTTGGTTCTTCGCCTAAATTTGCTGAAATCAGGAATTCTATCTTGTCTATCCCCTTTGATGTAAGGCTAAAGCCGTCTTCTGTATCAGAGCCGCTCTCCTTCCACATCTTTACCACAAACCTTGTTTTTTTCATATTTAAATCAGAAAGCTCTGCCTCTACCTTTTTCTCAATATCCTTTGCGATTTTTTCCCTTTTTTTGGAAAACTCCATCGCCAGGATAGAAACATCTTTTACTTCTTTATCAATATCTGCCTTTATATTCCCGATATCCTCATCCAATTTTTCCATTGCCTGAAGCCTTTTCTTTGCCTCTTCAAGGCTCAGGAATATATCCTCTATTGCATTGCCATACTTCTTTTTCAAACGGTTTATCAGGTCAAGCCTGTCATCTATCTTTGCAAACTCGTCAGCATCAAACTCTATCTTCTCTTTGTAGCCCCTTAAAAAATCAGCAGACTCTTCAAGTTGAAAAACAGCAGACTCAAAGAGCTTAACAGTCTCCTCAACCCTGTTGTCAATTTTACTTATTTCTTTAACTGCGTTTAATATCTTGGACAATTCCTTGATTACAGATGCGTCAGCCTCGTAAAGTCCTTCGTATGCGCTATTAGAGAGTGAGGCGAGTTTCCCTGCATTTGAGGCAACAGATTTTTTGGATAAAAGCTCCTCATCCTCTTTGGGATTTAGAGCCGCCTCTTCTATTTCCCTTATCTGATACCGTAAAAATTCCTCTTCCTTTATCCTGTCCTTTTCCCTGTTTTCAAGCTCTGACAGCTTCTCCTTTAATGTTTTAAGTTTATTATAATGTCTCTCCACTTCTTGCCTTAGTTCATAAATCTTTTTATCATGTCCTGCAGTGCCAAAGGCATCCAGTATATCAATATGCTTATCTGTTTTTAAGAGGGATTGATGCTCATGCTGGCCGTGGATATCAACAAGCTCATCGCCTATTGCTGACAGCGTGGAAAGATTTGTAAGGCTGTTATTTATGTATATGCGGTTCTTTCCTGCGCGGGAGACTATCCTTTTTATAATAACACGGCTCTCGTCACTCTCAATCCCAAAGCTGCTTATCAAATCTGCTATTTTATTATTCCCCTCAATATCAAAGCCTGCCTCTACAACTGCCTCGTCAGCATTTGTTCTTATAAGCTCTGCTGACGCCCTGCCGCCAAGCACAAGTTCAAGCGCATCGACAATAATTGACTTTCCAGCGCCTGTCTCGCCAGTCATGACATTAAGGCCATTTGAAAAATCTATCTCCAGCTTATCAATTATGGCAAGATTCTGTATCCTCAATTCCTGAAGCATGGCATTAAGCCCTCATACAAACGCCCTACTGTCATTCCTGCCCCGCATCGTGGTGCGGGGTAAACTTCAGCAGGAATCTATCTTTTATTCTGGACTCCCGCTTCTGCGGGAGTGACGAAGATTTTACTAAATTGTTACTTCTTTGAACTTAACCCTTCAATATATCTCTCTGCTGCAAAGGCTGCTGTTGCGCCGTCTCCAACTGCAGTTGAAACCTGCTTTAACAGCTTTGCCCTTATATCACCTGCTGCAAATATGCCGGGAGCTGATGCAGCCATATTGTCATCAGTCATTATGTAGCCCTTTTCATTCAGCTTGATGCTATTCGGCAGAAATTCTGTATTGGGCCTTGTGCCAACATATATAAAAATACCTTCAACATTGAGCAGGTTTTTTTCTTGTGTCTTTACATTCCTCAGCAGAACGCCCTTTATAAAATCATCTCCCTCAATCTTCTCAACAACAGAATCCCAGACCACCTTTATCTTTGGGTTTGCAAAGAGCCTCTCCTGTAAAATTTTTGTTGCCCGAAGCTCATTCCTCCTGTGAACAACATATACCTCGCTTGCAAACTTTGTCAGAAAAAGGGCCTCTTCAATAGCAGAATCACCACCGCCGACAACTGCTATCTTTAGGTTTTTAAAAAATGCCCCGTCGCAGGTAGCGCAGTACGACACACCCCTTCCCCTGTATTTATCCTCGCCTTCTACCTCAAGCTTTGCAGGCTCTGCTCCAGAGGCTATAATAATTGCCTTGCAGGCACACTCATTGCCGTCCTCAAGCCTCACACTCTTTGAATCACCCTTATCCTCTGCCAAAACCACCCTGCCAGAAATGATCTCCAGACCAAACCTCTTTGCCTGCAGCTCCATGTGCCTGACAAGCTCCGGGCCTGAAATGCCTTCTTCAAAACCTGGATAATTCTCTACCTTATCTGTTGTAACTATCTGGCCGCCTATAAGCGCCCTTTCAATCAGGAGTGTATTAAGCCGCGCCCTTGATGCATAAAGCCCTGCAGTTAATCCTGCAGGGCCTCCGCCTATTATTATTATGTCATATTCTTTTTTCATGATGTTTTATTTTCTGAGACAATTTACAGGAGGGAATCTATCTTTGTCTTAAGCTGGCTCTTTGAGGCTGCGCCTACAATCTGGTCTGCGATCTTACCGCCTTTAAAAAACATCAAGGTAGGTATGCCCATTATCCTGTATTTGCCTGCTATCTCCGGGTTCTCATCCGTATTTAATTTCATTATCTTGACCTTTCCGCTGTATTCAGTTGCAAGCTCCTCAACAACAGGCGCAACCACCTGGCATGGCCCGCACCATGAAGCCCAGAAGTCCACCATAACCAGCTTATCTGCCTGTAAAACCTCCTTATCCCAAGTGCTGCTTTCAACCTTTAACGCATTGCCCATTTATAACTCCTCCTTAAAAAAGCATTAATATTCCAAACGAATTAAGTCTACAATAATTCAGCACACCTTGTCAAACAAAATTAAAGACCAAAATATCTATTAATGAAACAATGGCAGCCTGAATATCTGCAAAAAACCATTGACGGAAAAGACGGCCCCAATTGAGGCAGCAGCCACAGCAAAATAAAAGACCTGCCTTGAGGCTGAAAGTATAGAAATAGAAGCCATAACAATTGCTATCTGCAGAAGAACTTCTGCATAATCAAAATACGGGTCTTTGGCACTGTTTATATCCCGCTCATGTTCAAGCCTTTTTGCCTCTTTTTCAATTTCATTTTTTTCATCACGATAGCGGGTCTCCTCCTCTGCCATCCTCTTTTGCATTGCCTCAAACTGCGCCCGAACCTTTGTCTTCATGGATTCGCCGCGCTCAAGAAGGTTTAATTCAAGATGCATCTTTTGGCTTCTATACAGATGCTCCCTCACAGCCTTTGCCTGATAATATGCCCACTGGTCTGATGCCTGCTGCTGGGCAAGAAGCATCTCCTTCATGGCATTATTTCCACCTAAAGAAGTAAATGCTAAAATAACCGCAAAAAAGGCAGTAGTTAGGGCAACACGCTTTGTAAACTTTTTACCTCTCATTTCTTCAAGTTCTTCGGCATCTGGCAGTTCAACTTCTGACATACTGATTAACCTCCTCCATTTTTATTAGAATTATTGTAAAATTAAAAATGACTAAACAGAGCGGCTCTTTATGACCTCAAAAATAATTATCCCTGCTGCAACAGAGGCATTGAGGGAATTTATCTTGCCTTTCTGCGGAATAGAGACGACAAAGTCGCAGTTTTTAATTACAAGCGGTTTGACGCCTTCTCCTTCGCTGCCTATTACAACAGCAAGCGGCATCTTATAATCCATCTCATAGTATCTTTTCTCACCCTTCATATCAACGCCGACTATCCAGATGCCTTTTTCCTTGAGCTCTGCTATTGTATTATTAATATTCCCAACCTTTGCAATTGCAACATATTCCACAGCGCCTGCTGATGACTTTGCCACGACATCTGTAATGCCAACTGCCCTGCGCTCTGGAATGATTATGCCATGAACACCTGCTGCCTCAGCGCTCCTTATTATTCCGCCCAGGTTCTGCGGATTGTCAATGCCGTCTAAGATAACAATAAATGGCCGCTCATTCCTCTCTTTTGCGGTTTTTAGGATTTCGTCAACTGTTGCATATTCCTTTGCCGAAACAACGCCAGCAATACCCTGATGGTTAGCTGTGCCAACCAGTTTGTCAATGACCTCCCTCTGCTCAAACCTGATATGGATATCCCTCTCCCTTGCAAGTTTTATCAGCTCATCAATCCTTGGCCCGCCCCTCCCCTTTGCAATATATATTCTGTCAAAACTCCGCTCGCCCATCTTAATTGCCTCTAATACAGGGTTTAGACCTGTTAAAAACTCCCCACGCTGAATTTTGTTTTCTTTTAATGCTTTCATATTTATCTTTTTACCTTCCAGATTGTCTCGCCAGATTTATCCTCAAGTATAACATCTTTATCTTCTAATTCCTTCCTTATCTCATCAGCCCTTTTCCAGTTTTTTGATTTTCTTGCACTGTTTCTTTCATCAATCAACATCTTAACCTCATCCTCTGATATCTTTATATATCTCTTCTTTTCGTTAAAATATTCCTTAGGGCTTTTATGAAAAACACCGAGGACAGAGCCCATCTCATCGAATACTGCTTTTACAAGAAGCAGAACTGTTTTGAATTCTTCACCAACGCCTGATTTCTTTGCCTCATCCATCATACGATTGGCATTGTTAACTTCATTAAATATATGACCAATTGCAAGGGCTGTATTAAAATCATCATCCATTGCATCAAACAAAGGCTTTAATCTTTCCTCTTTCTTCTTTTTGTCTGTCTTCTTGCTTATAACATCAGGCCACTCCTTCTCCATCCTCTCCTTTGTTGTATAGAATCTGTCAAGGGATGCCTCTGCATCATGCAGAACATCAGGTGAATAATCAATCGGAGACCTGTAGTGGCTTGATAAAAGAAAGAGCCTTATTGCCTCTGCAGAATAATTTTTCAAGGCGTCTTTTATAGTCAGGATATTGCCGAGGGACTTGCTCATCTTCTCCTGATTTATATTTACAAAGCCGTTGTGCATCCAGTATCTGACAAAAGGCTTTCCTGTTGCTGCCTCGCTCTGAGCCATCTCGTTTTCGTGATGAGGGAATATTAAATCCTTGCCGCCTCCATGAATATCAAGTGTCTCGCCAAGAAGCTTCCTGTTCATTGCAGAACATTCTATATGCCAGCCTGGCCTGCCCTTTCCCCACGGGCTTTCCCACCATGGCTCATTTTCTTTTGATGCCTTCCAGAGCGCAAAGTCAAGCGGGTCTTTTTTTCTCTCATCAACCTCCACCCTTGCGCCTGCCTCCAGCTCCTCTATGTTTTTCTTAGAAAGGTCGCCATATTTATCAAATTTCCTCACAGAATAATACACATCCCCATCTACAACATAGGCATAACCTTTATCCATGAGCGTCTGGACAAATTTTATGATCTCATCCATTGTCTCTGTAACCTTTGGCCTGAAATCAGGAAGGCTTACGCCAAGCGCATCCATATCCTCATCAAAGGCCTTTATATATCTATCTGCTATCTCTTTAGGGCTTGCTCCTTGTTCATTTGCCTTTTTGATTATCTTGTCATCAACATCAGTATAGTTTCTTACATATACTACTTTATAGCCTCTGTATTTAAGGTATCTGTATATAACATCAAAGGCAACAGCGCTCCTTGCATGGCCAATGTGGCTCAAATCATAAACAGTCGGCCCGCACACATACATCCTTACCTCATTATCTTTTTGAGGAATGAAATCCTCTTTCTCGCCTTTTAATGTATTATATACCCTTATCAATGCAATTTCTCCAAATATCTCGACGGCGAGGCCGTCTATCATTTTGAAAACTGGTAGGTGCAATCCCCCCGCCTAAGACAGACCTTGTCCCTTCCTGTCTCCTTTGCCCTGTACATTGCCTCGTCAGCCAATTTTATAAAAAGGTTTTTATCCTCTTCAAACTTTCTTTCCATGGTTATGCAGTCAAGATATGATGCAACTCCAACACTGCTGGTTATTGCGCCTTTTATATGATGTGCTGGATCGCCATAGCGGCTTACCTCTTCTAAAAAGATGTGGTTTTTGATAGACTCTTTTATATCATTGCCTATCTTAAATGCCTGTTCATAATTAACATCAGGCAGGATTATTACAAACTCATCACCGCCGTATCTGGCAATCACTGCATTCTCAGCCTGTACAACATCCCTTAGGATACCGCCAACCTCTGTAAGCACGCGGCTGCCAGCAAGGTGGCCGTAGTTGTCATTCACAAATTTAAAATTATCAAGGTCAAAGAATATAAGACTCAGCTCTTTTCTCTGCTCCCTTGCCTTTTTAACCTCTATGTCAAGCTGTATGTGAAAGTATCTGTCATTATATAAACCTGTCAGGCTGTCCTCTTTTGAAAGCTCCTTGTGCCTTTTTGCATCAAGCACATTCTGGATTAATGTAGAGGTATAGGCGGCAAATATCTCAAGGAGGTTAAGGTCTTCTTTTGTATAATTGACCTTCTCTTTTCTGTTTAAAAGCTCAATCACACCGCAGACAGATTTACCTATCATGACAGGAACACAGATTATTGACTTTGTTACAAACTGTGTTTTTTTATCAATCTCGCCGTAAAAATGCTTATCCTCTTTTACATCCGGGCTTATATACGGTTCTCCTGTGCAGTATGTGCGGCCTACAATGCCCTTTGTAGCAGGCAGAGTGACACCTGCTAATTTTGAAGAACCCTCCCCAAAACAAGCGACAAATACCAGATTATTCTTTTCAGGAAAGGGGCTTTTCTTTTCAGGCTCGTCAAGTAATATAGAACCTGATTCTGAAGGTACAAATTCATTGGCCTTCTGAAGAATCTCCCTGAGCATAAGGTCAAGCTTCCCCTCAAACTCATTCTCCTCAAACTTAATTCTTCTTCTTCTCTTTAAAAATTTATCTATATCTTCTTTTCCTAAGGTATAGATATCCACTACTCCACCCATCCATAAGTGCCGATAAGCGGCACAAACACACACTCTGTCAGAGCCATCTTTACAAGGCCGTCCTTCTTTTTTACTACCTTTATCAGTGTCTGAAAGTGCCTTGTGCCGACCGGAATAGCAAGCCTTCCTCCGAGCTTGAGCTGGTCAGTCAAAGATTTAGGTATATCAGGGGCGCTTGCTGTTACTATTATGCCGTCAAAGGGCGACTTCTCCTCCCAGCCGAGTGTTCCGTCATATATCTTTATATCTACATTCTTATAACCTAAGTCTTCAATAACCTTTTTTGCACGGAGCGCTAAACATGGTATCCTCTCAATTGAATACACCTGCCTTGATAGCTCTGCCAATATCGCTGCCTGATAGCCTGAGCCTGTGCCTATCTCAAGGACTATCTCGCTGCCGTTCAGCTCAAGCGCCTCTGTCATTAAAGCAACCATAAACGGCTGCGATATGGTCTGCTTCTCGCCGATTGGCAGAGCATGGTCGCCGTATGCCCTGTCCTGCAATGCCTCTTCTACAAAGAGGTGCCTGGGAACTTTTCTCATAGCAGAAAGGACGCGGTTGTCGCTTATCCCCCTGGGTATAAGCTGCTCATCAACCATCCGATGCCTTGCAGATTCAAAGTTCATCCAGCAGCCCCTGCCACAGTCAGCCTCTTTTTAATCTCCCTTGCTGCTGCAACACCTGAGGCAGATGCCTGAATAAGCCCTCTGCTTACCCCTGCGCCATCGCCGACTGCAAATAGATTCGGCACCTCTGTTTCTAAACTATTTGTGAGCTTTATCCGCATTGAATAAAATTTAACCTCCAGCCCGTAAAGGAGCGTATGCCTTGAATTCACGCCAGGCGAGATATTATCCATTGCCTCAAGCATCTCAAGTATGTCTGACAAACAGCGGTATGGTATGGCAAAGCTCAGATCACCGGGTGTTGCATCTTTAAGCGAAGGATTTACAAGACCCCTCTTTATCCTATCCAGCGTTGACCTCTTGCCCATCTTTAAGTCACCAAGGCGCTGGACAATTATTCCGCCTGAAATCAGGTTGGCAAGCCTTGCTATATACTCGCCGTACGCAATAGGCTCATGAAAAGGCTCTGTAAAGAATGTGCTAACAAGAATAGCAAAATTTGTATTCTCTAATTTTTTCTCTGCATAGCTGTGTCCGTTTACAGTTGCGATGCCGTGATTAAACTCCTTAACCACCTCGCCATAGGGATTCATGCAGAATGTCCTTACCTGGTCGTCAAATTTCTTTGAATAGTAGATTAATTTAGCCTCGTATGTGGCATCTGTCAATTCTTTAAGTACTGTGGCCGGCACCTCAACACGGACGCCTATATCAACAGGGTTATTGATAGTAGTAAGTTTAAGCCTCTTCGCCTCCTTTTCAAGCCATGATGCGCCAACCCTTCCTGGCGCAAGGATAATATATTCTGCAAATATCTCCTCGCCCTTTTCTGTCTTAACGCCTATTGCCTTCTTATCCCTTACGATTACCTGCTCAACCTCTGTCCGAAGCTTGATGTCAATCTTCTCATTTAAAACCTCATATATGCCCTTTAGAAATGGTATGCTCCTGTCGCTGCCAAGGTGCCTTATCCTTGAAGGGACTAATTTCAGGTCATATTTAATTGCTGCATCAATAAACTTCTGCACCCTCTTTTCATTTGTGCCGTATACCTCCGTTGGCGCGCCGTAAGAAACATACAGGTCATCAACATACTTGATAAGTTCAGAGAGCTTCTCCTCATCAAGATACTGATTCAGAGAGCCGCCTATCTGTGTAGAGAGGTTTAATTTGCCGTCGCTGAATGCGCCTGCACCGCCCCATCCGCACAACAGGCCGCAAAGATTGCAGTTAAATTCAGCGCAAGGCCTGTTCTTTATTATGGCAGGGCAGGAGCGGTGTTCAATATCACCGCCTTTATCTATAAGCAGCATCTTAAGGCCTGAATTTAATTTCACAAGCTCCAATGCAGTAAAGATGCCGCCGGGCCCAGCTCCGACTATTATTACATCGTAGTTTTTCATAAATCAACCGTTACCGTTGTTAAATTTAATATTCCACTTTTTCAAATCATCAATCACAGCATAATTTGTCAAATCAAGGCAGAGCGGTGTTACAGATATCATGTTCTCCTCTATTGCTGCAAAATCACTATCCTCAGTCTTTTCCCATGTCATCCTGCTTCCGCCAATCCAGTAATACCTTTTCCCTCTTGGGTCTATATTTTCTATTATTGAATTTCTGTCGTATATCCTCTTTCCCAGCCTCGTAATCTTAACGCCCTTTATCTCTTCTTTTGTGACATTTGGAACATTTATATTCAAAAGCGTATCCTTTGGCAAACCTTTTTTCAGGATTATCTTTGTGAGCTTCACTGCAATGCTGGCAGCAGCCTCAAATTTATAATCTACATCTGCAACAAGGGATATTGCAATGGAAGGCACACCAAGTATTGTCCCTTCAACAGCAGCGGAAACTGTGCCTGAGTATGTAACATCCTCGCCAAGATTGCCGCCCTTATTTATGCCTGAGACAACAATATCAGGAAGAGTTTTTAATATGCCGTTGATTCCGAGATTCACGCAGTCAGTAGGCGTGCCATTGGCTGCAAAATATCCCTTCTCTATCTCTTCTAACCGCAGGGGCTTATGCAGTGTAAGCGCGTGTCCCGCAGCAGTCCTCTCCCTGTCAGGGGCAATAACCAACACATCTCCAACCTCTTTTAATGCCTCTGCAAGCACACGAATGCCGTGGGAATATATGCCGTCATCATTTGTAACAAAGATCTTCAACCGTTCCTCCTTCACAAATATAAAATCCGCCAAAGGCGGATTCTATAATTTTAGATATTCAAGTTTTATGGTCGGGGCGAGCCGATTTGAACGGCCGGCCACTCGCACCCCAAGCGAGTGCGCTACCAGGCTGCGCCACGCCCCGTTTAACATCTGTCAATTACCGACTTTCTTATCTAATCTGTTCATTAAGTTGATTATATCTTTTAAGTCCTTCTTAACCTTTTTTATCGCTTTATTATAAAATTTACTGCCTGCATCTGTGTCAGGCTCTACATTGAATTTCTTCTTAACGCCTGCTATTGTAAAACCTTCCTCATAGAGCATCTTCTTAATCTTAAGGATAGTATCAATGTCTTTGCCTAAATATACCCTCTGACCCGCCTTATTTTTCCTTGGATGGAGAAAAGGAAATTCAGATTCCCAATATCTCAAGACATAGGGTTCCATCCTTGTTATCTTGCTTACTTCCCCTATCTTATAAAATAATTTTTCAGGAAAGTCCTTTGCCATCTTGGCCTAATATTTTCCCATACTTAAGCTGCTGGTAATTGCGACTGGCTCGACCCTTCTTGAGCGCCGGATACTGCTGCCTGATTAACATAGCTTTTAAATACCTGACTCGGCCTGAATGTAATTACCCGACGAGGAGCAATATTAATCTCCTCACCTGTTTTTGGATTCCTTCCTTTTCTCAGTTTCTTGCTCCGCACAACAAAATTCCCAAAACCTGCAATCTTTACTGTTTCGCCTGCATGGAGTGTATCTTTCAAGGTATTTAGAATAATCTCCACAATATCTGATGCCTCTTTCTTTGAAATTCCTGTCTTTTCAAAAACCTCATTTGCAAGATCCATCTTTCTCATAAGATTATTCCTCCCTTTTTATTATTCAAGCAAAATGGAAAAGAGACAAACAAAATATATAAAATTATTCTTATATTACAATAAGATAAAGATAAAGTCAAGGTTTTATAAGGATTTTTCACCTTTTGCTGCAATAAAAGCCCCAATGCCAGACAAAAATCTTTTGCCGAATCTTTCTATTAATATTAATGCCCTTAGAAATAATCTATTTCCTACAGGCGGAAAATATATAACCTCCGTCAACTTAATTGATTTAAGTCCTGCATCAGCAAGCAGCTTTTGCATCTCATTTGCAGAATAAAACCTCGCCTTCCTCCAGATTGATTCCTTAAAAATTGCCTTTAGCCTCCTCTTTAATGCCCACAGGCTGTATCTGTTCAGAAACCCGATGACGATTCTTCCGCCGGGTTTGAATAGATTTTTCCATTCCTCTATCATCTTATCTGGCTTATCAGCAAATTCAAGTATAAGTATGCTTGTAATTAAATCAAAGGAATTATTTTTAAATGGCGGCATTGCAGCATCTGCTCGTATAAAATCTATTTTAAGCCCTTCTCTCTCTGCCTTTTCCTTTGCTATGGAAAGCATTTCAGAAGATATGTCTAACCCGATTACCCTCGCACCCCTTCTTTTCAATTCAAGGCTATAATTGCCAGTGCCGCAGGAGACATCAAGAACCAGCTCGCCATCTTTTACATCTGCAAGCGAAAAGACAGCATCCTTTTCCAATTTATCGCACAGACTCCCGAGCGGTGTTTTATACCATTCATCGTATGTTGGAGCAAGGAAAGAGAAGTTTTTCATATGAACTCTGGGGTTAGGTCAGGCGGCATCGGTTCATACTCGTCAAGACGCCGCCTCAATAATCGGGCAGTGGTTAAGCTAATTGCCCGATTGCCGTTTGCGGCGCAGACGAGAAATATATCAGAGCATACCTTTGATATCTTCGTTAAATCAATATTGAATAGCCTGCCTGTTCAAAGTGTTTATCATTTGTAAATGCCCTTTTAATATTAACCAGATTCATAACCTCAAAACTCGTGCAGTCAGTAATCCCCCAATCCTTGTCCATTCGTTGCTGATACAGCTTCCATGCTGTTTTATGAATCTCATCTGTTATTTTAATAACTGTAACACTTGGCGATTTTTCAATACGGTTAATAAATTCAATAACAGCCTTTCTATATTCAGCTTTACTTAAGGCATTTATGGTTTCTATAAGAATATAATTGGTTGTTACTAATTCAGTCTGCTGCGAAAGCAGATTATTGAGTAGTTTTAAAGAGGGTTTATGGTAGTTATCACTTTTGTTGATTATGGCAATCCATGCAAAACTATCCATAAAAATATGATCAATCACCTTTAGGTACCCCATAAAGGTAAAAATCATGGTGCTGGGCAAGATCAGAAATACCAGTCTCAACAGCAATATCTTCTATATCTAAGAGCGGCTCCTTAACCTTCTCAGACCCTTTTTTGCTCTTTTGCAGAATGCCCTCTTTTAAATGATGAATTATCTCAATAATCTTAGGCATCTCCTCATCAGGAACATCCCTTAATTCTTCCATAATCTTCTTTTCATATTTAAGTTTACTATTCATTTATTCTGCACCTCCTTGCAAAGAGAATATTTATATAAATTATCCTACAAAACCATCAGGATTTCAAGGAATTTGTGCAAGAATAAATTAGGATAGAAACAAAATAATCTATTTGTTTAATCGTCTTCTTGACAGTCTATAAAAAGTGTGATTTAATTCGCTTAGCATGTAGCAGCAAGACCAGCAGCAGGGGACTTCTGGCGCTTCAGCCAGAGTTGGAATAAATAAAATACTTCGTTTATAATCCCAAAAATGGACAAAAAACGAAATAGTTCGGATATGAACAAGTTATGTGCCACCTTAAAAACGACAGTGCTCAAAACAAGCTTTCGTAATGACAGACAAAATTTCTACTTTTGACAAATGCAAAATAACGACAGCAAATTTAAAACTGTAATAGACAAAAACACTTTCTACTTCTACAACCCTGTTTTTCAAGAGAAGTATGAAAGTTACATCAACTCTCTCAAAGAAACACTTCTCGTTCTCAAAAATAAGATTGAAACAGACGGACTGAAAAAAGAATTTTTTGAAGCCCTACTCTTAGACAAAGAAAATGGACTTCGTGCTTTGCTTGCCTTGACAGGTTTTGCAAATGAAAGTCTGAAACGGCTACTAACCGTTGTGCGTGTTGCCGACAACAAAGAACTTTCAAAACTCCTTTACAAGGATAAATGGGCGAAAAAAGAAAATGGAATAGAACTTTCAGAATGGGGCGACACAAGAATTATCAAATTACTCAAAGACAATTCCGATTTCAGAAAAGGAATTGTAAATCTTTTTTTTGAAGGTTCAACAATCCCATTTTTAGCGCAGACACTTCCGCTTTTTGAATTAAAAAAGTTAAGTATTTCAAAACTGAAATTTGAAATACCCGCAATGATTGACACTCTTGTCCGCTACAAAGAAAGCGGTTCATATTCGGGTAAAGCTGAAAACAATCCCGAAGTACTTATCACAAACATACTTCGTGAACTTGAGATTGATTTTGAACAGGGCGAATTAACGGAACTTTTCAAAAAAGAAAAGGTTGAGAAACGCAAAATGGATTTTATCATTCCTTCAAAAAAATTGCCTGAAATTATTATAGAAAGTTCATTCTTAAAAACAACATCCTCTGGGCAAGGCGACAAAGCTAAAACCGAAGCAAATATTAAAAAGTTGATTTCAAGATATTATCCCAAAGCCACATTTGTTGGCTTTGTTGACGGTATTGGTTGGTATGTTCGTAAGCAAGATTTAGCTCGCATGGTTTCTGCTTTTGATGATGTTTTCACTTTTCATAAAGATGAAATAGAACGCTTCAAACAATTTCTAAAACAAGAACGTAAAAAAGATGATTGAAAAATATCTAAATAAAATTACGCAAGGCGACTGTTTGAAATTGTTAAAACAAATTCCAGACAACTCTGTTGACATAACTTTTGCCGACCCGCCTTTCAATCTGAAAAAAGGTTACAACAGTTATAAAGACAGTTTGAAGTTGCAGGAATATTTGAATTGGTGCGAAGAATGGATTACTGAAATGGTTCGCATTACAAAACCTACTGGCTCAATCTTTCTTCACAACATTCCAAAGTGGCTGACATACTACGCTTCATTTCTCAACAAGCAAGCCGACTTTAAACATTGGATTTCTTGGGACGCACCGACAGCACCGATGGGAAAGTCATTGCAACCTGGACACTATGGAATTTTATTTTACGCCAAAGACGCAAAGCAGTTGAAGTATTACGAAATCCGTCATCCTCACAAGCGAACACGCAAAGAAGGAATACTCGCAAAAGATTATGGCGGAAAAAAATTTATGCTACATCCGTTTGGACCTTTGGTCTCGGATGTTTGGACAGACATTCACAGAATTAAGCATAACAAATTCCGAGACGAGCATCCTTGTCAACTTCCAATTCACTTGCTTGAAAGAATTATTTTGATGAGCACAGACGAGGGTGACATTGTGCTTGACCCATTTAACGGAACTGGCACGACAGCCATTGCTGCAAAACGACTTGGCAGACAATACATCGGTTTTGACCTTGACGAGCAATATGTAGAAATCACTCGACAAAAATTAGAGCACGAAGAACCTATTTCCAAAATCGGTAATCGCTGGGTGAGTTTTTATCTTGATGAAGTTGTTACACTTCGCAATGCTGACTGGGGCTACTTAAAGGACTTCTATTACATTCCAAACAATGCAGAAGAAATTGACACGGCACCGATTGTCCTCAAAACAAAAGTAAGAATTCAAACTCCGTTGAAAAGTTTGGCGACACTAAACGGTAACGGAAAGCACGACCACCAGACAACTTTATTTGAGCCGACAGTTCACTACGGACTAAGCGGACACAAAAGAAAGGCGGCACATAACAAGGGCTTGGCGAAAACGAAGGTGACTGCTCTAAAAAAACGGATGCATTCCAAATAAACTTTTTGTGCGTTGGGACAGTGAAGTGCTTTTAATTCCCCGCCTTCGCCAAGCCCCTGCCCGTTAGCCTCCATTGCAGACAGGGGGAATGGAAATGATGAAGATATATATATCCGTCCCATTTATTACATTTATAAAACAAAGCCGGCACATAATTAAGGCTTTTGTTTTATTATATCTTCTTTTTATCATTTCTGAACCTGCTTTTTCACAGGAAACCGGACGAGTTAAGAAGGTGTATGATGGCGATACAGTGCTGCTGTCAGATGGCAGAAAAATAAGGTATCTGGGAATTAATACGCCGGAATGGCAGGAGCCCTTTTATCTAAAAGCAAAACAGCTTAACGAGTCATTAGTGATGGGAAAGGATGTTCGCCTTGAGTTTGACGAGGAACGAGTAGACAAATATGGCCGTTTGTTGGCGTATGTTTATGTGGGAGAACAGATGATAAATGCCAAACTGATTGAGAACGGTCTCGCTCATGCATTTTTTATCCCGCCGGATCGTAAGCATAATGCATTACTGCTCAAACTTCAGGCAGATGCCATGGAACGCAAATTAGGAATATGGTCTAAACGCAGCAAAATGTCTGTACTTAAGATTACCAGTGTCCATCCGCCTCGCTCAGATAAAGGAGTGCTGATTCAGCCCTATTCACGAATTGCTAATATAAGCAATATTGCGGTTAATCTTGCAGGATACACGCTTTCCAGCGAAACAGGACCCTCGTATAAATTCCCTGATATTGAGTTGGAGCCGGGGTATACTGTCCTTATTGTCAGCGGAAAGGGAATCAATAATCTGAGCAGCAAAGCTCAGCTCATTGTCTACTGGAATGATCAACCTGCCAAATGGAATGAAGAGGAGGACACTGCATACCTCACAGCACCTGATGGCACTATAATAGACTTATACCATTACAAAGGACGCCGAGTCTCACGAAAACCTAAGCGGTAAAATATAACGGTTTTTAAAAGAATGTCTGCAACAGGCAGGGCATCTTGCAGCATTTTTGTAAAGCAGCCTTTTTATATCACTTCCAGTATCACTGGCTGATAGCTTCTGTCCTTTTCTATCTTTCTGTTGTAAAGCCGCATTGCAATAAAGGTGGGAATCAATAATATAACACCGCTGATAATGGCAAAGAGGTCTGAGTCCTTTGAATATGAAATATAAACAGCAAGCTCCTTTCCGATTATTGCTCCTATTATAAAGACAATTATAGGCAACATATATACAAGGAAGGAAGCCTTAAGATAAACGCCGGGCTTCAGCCCGATCTTCACCCTTTCGCCAACCTTTGCATGGATGTTATTAACAACATCCATTATCATCTCTGTCCCTTTTTCAGGATGGCAAAAGGACTCAGACGCGCAGCCCTCGCATGCAGAGCTCCTTATTGTCCTAACCTTTGCCTTATCGTCAAAGGTCTGTATTACTATGCCTTCTTCTTCTATCATTAATACTCCATTTATATAAATCGTTCACGCTCAAAAATGTCCCAGATGCGAGGCCGAAGCGACAACACAGCAGATGGGCGTTTTTCAGCGTGAACTAACTCATTAGCTTATATTCAATACTGTCTACAAGAGCCTGCCAGCTCGCCTCCATAATATTCTCTGACACGCCGACAGTGCCCCACTTCTTCTTCTTATCGCTTGACTCAATAAGCACCCGCACCCTCGCAGCAGTGCCCCTGTTTGCTGCCAGCACACGCACCTTATAGTCAATCAGCCTCATCTCTTTTAATTTCGGATAAAATTTCTCAAGCGCCTTGCGGAGCGCATTGTCTAAGGCGTTCACAGGGCCCCTTCCCACTGCTGCTGTATGCTCTGTCTCGCCTCCAACCTTCAACATAATAGTAGCCTCTGAGATAGGCTCCTCCCCCTCTTTTCTCTTTTCCACAATCACCCTGAAGCCGATGAGGTCAAAGAACCTCTTATGCGTCCCGAGCGCCCTCTTCATTAAAAGCTCAAATGAGCCCTCTGCGCCCTCAAACTGATACCCCTGATTCTCAAGCTCTTTAAGCGTCTTTAATATCTCCTTCAGCTTTGGGCTCTCCTTTGGCAAAGAAATTTTAAATTCCTCTGCCTTGCGCAATACATTAGCCTTTCCTGAAAGCTCTGATACCAATACCCTCTGATAATTGCCGACAAGCTCAGGCCTAATATGCTCGTATGTCTCCGGGTTTTTTAGCACAGCGCTGACATGTATGCCGCCCTTGTGTGCAAATGCAGAGTCGCCTACATAAGGCTGATGCTTAAATGGAGAGAGATTTGCAATCTCGCTTACAAAGCGCGATACCTCTTTCAGTTTTTTTAACTGCTCATTGGTAATGCAGTTGAGCTTCAGCTTTAATTTCAGGTTCGGGATTATTGAGCAGAGATTTGCATTGCCGCATCTCTCGCCAATGCCGTTGATCGTCCCATGCACCTGCACAGCCCCAAGCCCAACAGCAATTACAGAATTCGCAACTGCCATCTCTGCATCATTATGCGCATGGATGCCCAGAGACACGTCAATATTATTTTTTACAGCCAAAAATATCTCTCTTAAGACATCAGGCATTGTGCCGCCATTTGTATCACAAAGCACAAGGCAGTCCACGCCTCCTCTCTTTGCCGCCTCAAGTGTCTGCATGGCATATTCAGGATTCGCCTTGTACCCGTCAAAAAAATGTTCGGCGTCATAAAAGACCTTCCTGCCATTGCCTTTTAAATAGGCAACAGAGTCGTATATCAATTCAAGATTCTTTTTTAAAGATATGTGGAGGGCATCAATAACATGAAGGTCCCATGTCTTTCCAACAATCGTTACTGCCTTTGTGCCTGTATCAAGGAGCGCCCTGATATTAAAATCCTTCGCAACCTTCTGGTCTGCCCTTCTTGTGCTTCCAAAGGCAACAATCTCAGAGTTTTTAAGGCGCAGCTTTTTTACCTTTTTAAAGAACTCTGTATCCTTTGGATTTGAGCCGGGCCAGCCGCCTTCTATATAATGTATGCCAAAGGCATCAAGTTTCTCCGCAATCCTCAGCTTGTCCTCAACAAGAAAGGCAACATCCTCTGCCTGTGCGCCGTCCCTTAGAGTTGTATCATATAGTTTAACATTTGACATATCAAACCTTGGCCTTTTCTCCTAATTCAAAGGCATCATGCAGGGCCCTTACTGCGAGCTCTGTATATTTAGCATCAATAACGCAGGATATCTTAATCTCTGATGTGCTTATCATCATGATATTGATGCCCTCCTTTGCAAGTGTTGCAAACATCTTTGCAGCAACGCCTGAATGCGAGCGCATGCCAACGCCAACAATAGACACCTTGGCAATATCAGAGTTCAGCAGCACATCTGAGGCGCCTATCTCCTTTGTCATCTTCTTCATAATATCAACTGCCTTTTTTGCATCTCCCTTTGGCACTGTAAATGATATATCTGTAAGCTCGCCCTGGCTGATATTCTGTATAATCATATCAACAATAATATTTGCATCTGATATTGCGCCAAATATCCTGCCGGCAATGCCTGGCTTATCAGGCACGCCAATCAATGATATCTTTGATGCATTCTTGTCATAGGTGACTCCAGAGACCGCCTCTTGTTCCATATCCTTATCCTCCTTTGTAACTAATGTGCCGCTGTTATTGGTAAAGCTTGAAAGAACACGCAGAGGGACATTGTATTTTGCAGCAAATTCAACAGAGCGGCTGTGCAAGACCTTTGCGCCAAGGCTCGCCATCTCGAGCATCTCTTCATAAGAAATCTTGTTTAGCTTTCTTGCATTTGGAACTATGTTCGGGTCAGATGTATACACTCCGTCAACATCTGTATATATGTCACACATGTCTGCCTTTAATGCTGCAGCAAGCGCAACAGCAGTTGTATCAGAGCCGCCTCTTCCGAGTGTTGTAACATCAGACTTTTCATCTATTCCCTGAAAGCCTGCTACAATCGGAATTGTCCCTTCCTCTAATGCCTCCTTTATACGCTCTGCTGTGATTTTTTCTATCCGGGCTTTAGTATGCGCGCTGTCTGTTATAATGCCGACCTGCCTGCCTGTAAAAGATCTTGCCTTGTAGCCCATATCAATAAGCGCCATTGCAAGAAGGGCAATAGAGACCCTCTCTCCTGTTGAGACAAGCATATCAAGCTCCCTGTCATCAGGGCTTGAAGAGATGCCATTGGCAAGCTTAATCAGCTTGTCTGTCTCGCCAGACATGGCAGAGACAACAACAACCACATCATTGCCCGCATCCTTGGAAGCTGCAACCCTGCGTGCAACATTTTTTATTCTTTCAATGCTGCCCATAGAAGTGCCGCCGTATTTCTGGACTATTAAAGACATTGTCGCTTAGCTCCATTGCAAAATGAAAATTTAAAATTGCAAATTTTAACTTTGCATTTTTCAATTTACAATTTTCAATTTATGTTAAATAAATCTCCCCTAACCCCTCTTTTCCAAAGAGGGGAACACACCCCTTTATCCCCTCTTAATAGAGGGGAAAGTTTCCCCCTTTGAAAAAGGGGGATTAAGGGGGATTTTACAATTAATTACCGTGTTAAAAAGTACTCCATCATATTATGCGCCGGATTAAACACCCTCCCCTTTTCACAGGTCGCCTCATCAAAGGCTCCGTCAACCTTTCCCTGCTTCTTTGAACTAAAAATTAAAAATGGCACAGGGTCTGCTGTATGCGTCTTTTTGGAAATCGGCGTCCTGTGGTCGCACAAGACCATAATCTTATAATCGCCGAATTGCTTTATTCCTTCCATCACTGTTCCGACTACCAGATTGTCAAAGTCCTCAATCGCCTTGACCTTTGCTGCAAGGTCGCCATTGTGGCTTGCCTCATCCGGCGCCTCTACATGCACATAGACTATATCCTTTTTCTCAAGCTCCTTCAAAGCATATTCTGCCTTGCCTTTATAATTTGTATCAATATAGCCTGTTGCGCCTGGAACATTAATAATATCAAAACCAGCGTATATGCCGAGCCCCTTCATCAAATCAACAGCAGATATCATTGAACCCTTGAGTTTAAATCTATTCTCAAACTTCGGCATCTGAGGCGCCTTGCCCTGTCCCCAGAGCCAGATGCAGTTTGCAGGCTTCTTATTTTCCTTCTTCCTTTCTTCGTTTACAGCATGGGAATGAAGCACGCCTGCTGAGACATCCATAAGTTTTTTCAATATAGCGTCGCCATCGCCCTTTGGCAGATATTCACCTATCTTCTTCCCTGTAATATCATGTGGAGGCACGCACTTCACCTTAACCTTTCCGCCTCTCCATACCATAAGATGCCTGTAGCTTACGCCAGCATAAAACAGTATATCCTCTGTCCCTATCTGGTCGTTTATCTCTCTGATAAGCTCAACTGCCTCATCTGTTGTAATATGTCCTGAACTGTAGTCATCCATGATAAGGCTTGGGCTCAGTTCTTCAATATCATAAGTGTTATCCTTTGCCTTGAGTGTAACAAGATTGCACCTGTATGCGACATCATCCTTGTCAAGAGATATACCGATGCTTGCTGCCTCAAGAGGCGACCTTCCTGTATAATACTTCTTCGGGTCATAGCCGAGTATAGACAGATTTGTTACATCACTGCCTGGTGAAAATCCATCAGGCGTTGTCTTTGCCATACCAACCTCGCCGTTCTTTGCAAGCTCGTCCATATTCGGAGTCTTAGCAGCCTGCATAGGCGTCTTATTCCCCAATTCCGCTATGGGGTAATCCCCCATCCCGTCACAAAGTAAAATTATGTATTTCATGGCTCCTTTCTCTTTCTCGGAGGGAAACTTTTAGTTTCCCAATTTTTTAATTTTGCATTTTGCATTTTAAATTTTATTAATATCCCAGCACCTTCAGCACCTCTCCAATCTCTGCTTTAACTGTTGTGGGCCTTTGTGACACCTTGATTGCAATATCAGCATCCTTTAAACCGTGGCCTGTCAAGGTGCAGACAATCGTATCGCCCTCCTTGAATATCCCTTCGCTATTCTTCTTTATCACTCCTGCAATAGATGCTGCTGATGCAGGCTCGCAGAAAACGCCCTCCAGCCTTGCGATCATGCTATATGCCTCCATTATCTCTTCATCTGTTACTGCGTCTATCTTGCCTTTTGACTCCTCTGCTGCCTGAACTGCCGGAATCCAGCTTGCAGGATTGCCGATTCGGATTGCAGTTGCAATGGTCCTCGGCTTTTCAACAATCTTGCCGAGAACAATCGGCGCAGCCCCTGCTGCCTGAAAACCCATCATCTTTGGCAATGTATTTATCTTTCCTTTTTCCTTATATGTTTTATATCCGCGCCAGTAGGCAGTTATATTCCCTGCATTGCCAACAGGCAGGAAGTGGTATACCGGCGCAAAGCCAAGGTAGTCGCACACCTCAAATGCAGCGCTCTTCTGCCCTTCAAGCCTGTAGGGATTAATAGAGTTAACAATTGTAATTGGATATTTCTCTGTAATCCCCTTTACAATATTTAATGCCTCATCAAAATTCCCTTCTATCTGTATGACTGATGCACAGTGTATCATTGCCTGTGCGAGTTTTCCCAATGCAATCTTTCCCTCAGGGATAAGTATAAATGCCTTCATCCCTGCCCTTGCAGCATAAGCAGCAGCAGAGGCAGATGTATTTCCCGTTGATGCGCAGATGACTGACTCTGCGCCTTCTTCCTTTGCCTTTGATATGGCAAGGGTCATTCCCCTGTCCTTAAAAGAGCCTGTCGGATTAGCGCCCTCAAATTTTAAATAAATCTCAAGCCCCGGGTTTATTGCCTTTGCTAAATTATTCGCCTTAATAAGGGGCGTATTCCCCTCATTTAATGTAACAACAGGCGTCTTATCTGTAACAGGAAAATAATCCCTGTATTCTTCTATTATACCACGCCAACGTATCAAAGTCAGACCTCTCCTTCCACCCTTATAAATGCTGTCTTTGCAGAAACAAACGACATCTTATCTATCTCTGTTAAGGCGTCCTGCACATCCTTTTCCTTTGCCGCATGCGTCATCATTACAACAGACACAGCGCCTCCCTCTTTCCTTCCCTTTTGAATCATAGAGGCGATGCTGATATTATGCCCGCCCAATACGCCGGAGATTTTTGAGAGGACGCCGGGATTGTCCATTGCCATAAACCGGAGATAAAAGGGGCAGACAATATCATCCATCTTTTTTATCTTCAGAGCCTTCCTCTCATTAAGCTGAAATGCAGGCGACGGCACCCTTCCAATGGAATTATTTATTATATCCCTTGCTATCTCTATAATATCGCTCACAACAGCGCTTCCAGTAGGCATATCTCCTGCGCCCCTGCCGTAGAACATGGTCTCGCCAACTGCATCGCCTGCAACATAGATGGCATTGAATACGCCTTCAACAGTGGATATGAGATATTCATTCGGCACCATTGTTGGGTGTACCCGAACCTCTATCTCTCCATTGTCCATCTTTGAGATGGCAAGGAGCTTTATCTTATAACCAAACTCCTTTGCATACTCTATATCAAGCGGCGTTACCTTTGTAATGCCCTCTGTATATATATTATCAAATTTTACAGGAGTGCCAAAGGCCAAAGTTGTAAGCACTGCAAGCTTGTGCGCTGAATCTATGCCCTCTATATCAAATGTCGGGTCAGCCTCTGCATAGCCGAGCCTCTGCGCCTCAGACAGAACATCTCCAAAGACCTTTCCTTCATTTGTCATCTTTGTAAGAATATAATTGGATGTGCCATTGATAATGCCGTATATAGAAAGTATATTATTTGCTGCAAGCCCCTCTTTTAATACACGGATAATCGGGATGCCTCCCCCAACACTCCCTTCAAAACCAATATCAACTTTCTTTACTGATGCTGCCTTATAAATCTCCTCGCCATGCACTGCAAGGAGCGCCTTGTTTGCAGTAACAACATTCTTTCCATTCTCTATTGCCTTTAGGATAAATTTCTTTGCAGGCTCATATCCGCCAATCAGCTCTATTACAATATCTATATCAGGGTCATTTAAAATATCCTCTGCCTTTTCTGTTAACACGCCCTTTTCAAGCCTTATTCCCCTGTCCTTTTTTATATCAAGGTCTGCAATCCTTTTTAACACAACAGGCAGCCCAAGCCGCCTCTTTATTATCTCGGCATTGTTAATCAGTATCTTTGCTGTGCCTGTGCCTATTGTGCCAAAGCCGATTATCCCAATATTTATTTTATCTTTCACCTGAAAAAGCCTTTCTCCGTCATGCCCGAATGTCTTTGTCGGGCATCCATCTCTTTAAAATACTGGATTCCCGCCAAAAACCTGCGGGAATGACAAAATGAAGCAATAATTTTCATCCTTATGAGCGTAGGCTCATGAGGTTCATAGCGCCTTTTTTATCCCCTTCACTGCCTGCTTTATCCTCTGTTCATTCTCAACAAGCGCAAACCTTACAAAATCATCTCCATATTCGCCAAACCCTATGCCCGGAGATACAGCAACCTTTGCCTCTTTTAATATAAATTTTGCAAACTCAATTGAGCCCATCTTTTTGTATTTCTCTGGTATCTCTGCCCACACAAACATTGTTGCCTTGGGCTTTTCAATATTCCAGCCAACCCTCTTAAGGCCGTCTACCAATGCATCCCTTCTGCTTTTATATATCCCTGTTATCTCTGAAACACAATCCTGTTGCCCGTTCAATGCAATAATGCTCGCAATCTGTATGGGCTGGAACATTCCATAATCAAGATAGCTCTTTATCCTTGTCAATGCATATACAATGTTTTTATTCCCAACACAAAAACCGACACGCCAGCCTGCCATGCTGTAGCTTTTAGATAAGGAGAAAAACTCAACACCAACATCCTTTGCGCCCGGCGCCTCAAGAAGGCTCGGCGCCTTGTATCCGTCAAATACAATATCTGCATAGGCAATGTCATGAATGACTATCAGATTATTCTCCTTTGCAAACTCAACAACCTTTTTAAAAAAATCCAGATCAACAACAGCAGTTGTCGGATTATGGGGAAAGGAGATAATCAAAAGCTTTGGCCTTGGCAGGGTCTGCTTGTAAGCGCTTATCATGTCCTCAAAAAAATCACTATCCTTTCTTAACGGGATGCTCCTCACCTCTCCGCCTGCAATAATCACGCTGTAAGGATGAATCGGATATGTCGGGCTTGGAGACAATGCCACATCACCGGGGCTTACAATTGCCAATGCAAGATGAGACAACCCTTCCTTAGCGCCAATAGTAACTATTGCCTCTGTCTCAGGGTCTATATCAACATTATATCTGCGCTTATACCATGCTGAAATAGCATGGCGAAGCTTTGTAATCCCCCTTGATGCAGAATAGTGGTGATTGCGCGGGTTCTTTGTCGCCTCAATCATCTTGTCCACTATATGCTTTGGCGTAGGCATATCAGGATTGCCCATGCCGAGGTCAATTATATCCTCGCCCCTCTGCCTTGCCGCTATCTTCATATTTGTTACAATGCTGAAGACATATGGCGGCAGTCTTTTTATCCTTGCAAACTCTTCCAAAAAAATCTCTCCTTTATAAAAAATTGATTACACAGATTTTGGAAATACGATTACACAGATTAAAGACTATTATTTTGCTTTAATCGGTGTAATCTTTTTTAGCATTTCTTCTGCATTAAAAGAGCTCCTGACAAATGGTCCAGATGCCACCCTCAAAAATCCCAACCCCTCTGCTATCTTTTTATATCTCTCAAATACCTCTAACTTAACATATTCATAAACAGGCAGATTCTCTTTTCTCGGCTGAAGATACTGGCCAATGGTAATAAAATCACAGCCAACACCTCTTAAATCCTTCATCACATCAATTACCTCTTGCTCTGTTTCACCAAGACCAACCATTATCCCTGACTTTGTATAAATAGCAGGCGCCATCTCTTTTACATTCTTTAAAATCATCAAAGAGCTTTTATAATCTGCCTGCGGCCTTACAATTGAATAAAGCCTCGGCACTGTCTCAAGATTATGATTAAAAATATGCGGCCCTGCAGCAACAACTTTCTTTAAGGCATCTATTGAACCATTGAAATCTGGAGTCAATACCTCAATTTGAAATTTGAGATTTGAAATTTGAAATTTTCTCAGCTCGCTTATAACCTCTGTAAAATGTCCTGCGCCGCCATCTGTTAAATCATCCCTTGTTACAGATGTAATTACAACATGCCTTAATCCAAGCCTTTTCACTGCCTCTGCAATCCTTTTTGGCTCTGCTCTATCAGGCGGCATTGGCGCACCCTTTTCAACAGAGCAGAAGGCGCACTGCCTTGAGCAGACATTGCCGAGTATCATAAAGGTTGCAGTAGGCTTTGAAAAACAATCCGATATATTCGGACACCTCGCAGACTCGCAGACAGTATTAAGCCTCAAATCTCGCAGCAATCCCTTTGTCCTGTGAAGGGACGAATTTAACTTTATCCTCTTTGTGCTCCACTTTGGGATTCTTTGAGCTATATTTGCCATTTTTGTTATTAAAAACAATATATTATAATAACGCTATGGCATTTGTCAAATATTTCCGTATAGTTACCAAAAGTTGACGGTATTTATTGAGGTGAGCACGACTGGTATATAATCCTTTCAGGCATGGGTATGCTTCAATACGACACAATCATCGCAGGGATTGTTAAGGCGCTGGGGTGGACTATAATGATTGCTGCTATTGCGGGACTTGTGGTAAAGGCATTAAGAGCAGAACAACCCTCTACTAATCTATAAACGGCTGCTCCTTTTCAAAATCAGGGCAGTAGCAGTCTTTGCTATCGCATTCCTGAACCCAGCCGTTTTCAAGGCCGAGCTCATCAAGAAACTCAAGAACCTTTTCATACTCCCTTGGCCTTATTGGCCTTGAAAGGAGTGGAAATTCTGCTGACCTGTTCGTTGGAAAATACTGGGACATTACGCTGATAAAAGTCTTCTTTCCAATCATCTCGCTTATAAACCTCAGACTATCTTTGCTGCCGGAAATGTCATTAGGCAGTACAAGGTGCCTTATTATAAGCCCTCTGACAGCAATGCCATTATTAACAATAAGGCTGCCAACCTGTTGCTTCATCTCTATTATTGCCTGCCTTGAATGTCTTACATAATCCTTTGCCTTTGAATACTCCTTTGCCTCATTGTCATCACTGTATTTTATATCAGGCAGATAGATGTCTATTATACCGTCCAAAAGCCTTAATGCCTGCATAGAATCATAGGCATTGGTGTTGTAGACAAGCGGGATTCTAAGTCCCTTTGACGCTGCTATTGCAATTGCCTTGATTATCTGAGCCACAAAATGGGATGGGGATACAAAGTTTATGTTATGGCAGCCCCTATCTTGCAACTCAAGCATGATATCAGCAAGCCTTTCAAAGCTGACCTCGTTCTTTTTTAATGGCTGCGCTGGCTGTGAAATCTGATGGTTCTGACAGAAAACGCAGCGGAGGTTGCAGTTTCCAAAAAAGATTGTGCCAGAGCCCTTTGTGCCGGAAAGCACAGGCTCCTCGCCGTGATGAGCACAATAGCTTGCAACAATTGGAAGATAACCTGAGCCGCAAAAGCCAAGCTCATTCTTTGTCCTCTCAACACCGCACTTCCGCGGACAGAGGGTGCAGTTATTGAGAAGGCTGTCTCCTACCTCTGCACGGCTGTGGAGTTCGCCTGTTTCTAAAAGGCTTATGTATTTTGGGGTATAATTGTTCATATTTGTTTAATATTATAGCATAACCACAAGGGTAAAAAATATTTATTGACAAATGTGGCTACTTTAAGTTATTATGTAGCTATGATATCAACAGGGGTTAAAGACTTAAAAAATAAATTAAGCTACTATCTGCGAGCGGTAAAGAAGGGCGAAAAAATCCTCATCACAGAAAGAGAAAAGGTAATCGCTGCAATAGTTCCTGTGGAGAGGGCAGTAGAGGACACAGGACTCCTTTCTCTTGTTAAAGAGGGCTTTGCAGTATGGAAAGGCGGCAAGCCTGCTGGAAGCAAAAAACCTGTTAAAATCAAAGGCAAAACCGTCTCTGAAATAGTCCTTGAAGACAGAAGATGATTGTTTATTTTGATACAAGCTCGCTGGTCAAATTATATGTTGAGGAGGCTGATTCTGAAAGAGTAAGGGAATCGGCAGGCAATGCCGCTATTATTTCTACATCAAAGATCGCCTATGCTGAGGCACGGGCTGCTTTTGCAAGAAAGCAGAGAGAAGACGGCTTTTCTAATAAAACTCTTCAGAATATTGTAGAAGATCTAAATAGGGATTGGGAAAGCTATTTTGTTATAGAGATTACAGATGGACTAATTAGGTCTGCAGGCGACCTTGCAGAAAAATATCTTCTCAGAGGTTTTGATTCTATTCATCTTGCATCTGCAATAAATTTCAGAAGCAAGATCAAATCAGATGTCTTCTTTTCAAGCAATGATGCGAAATTAAACCAGGCTGCAGAAAAAGAAGGGATGCCAGTTTTATAAACCATAAGGATTGAGTAACTATATTGACACAGGATTTAATAATACTTTCAGTTTCACTTGTTGTTATAATAATCGGTGCAGAGATTTTTACAAATGCGATTGAATCACTCGGCGCAAAGCTAAAATTCTCCGAAGGCGTAACAGGCAGCATCTTTGCTGCTGTTGGTACAGCCATGCCAGAGACAATGGTCCCGCTCGTTGCCATATTTGCAGGCAACTCTGCGCATGTAAGCGAAGAGGTGGGTGTCGGCGCCATACTCGGCGCGCCTTTTATGCTTTCCACCCTTGCCATGTTTCTTGTTGGCATTGCATCAGTGGTATTTAAAAAAAGAAGGCGAAAGGATGTTATTCATCCAGAGCCTACAGGTTTGAAGCGAGACCTTGAGTTCTTTCTTTTTGTATTTTCTATTGCCTTCTTTGTTGCCTTTACACCGCCGACATGGCGTCTGCTGCGCATCTTTGTTGCATTGATGCTTGTCCTTTCATATTTCTATTATGTAATGGAAACTGTAAGGGCAAGCAATGCGCTTGCAAAGGACGGCCATTCAACAAAGGAGAGCAAAAACCTCTACCTCTCTGCAATATTCAAAGATCACATGTTCTTTGTTGTTGTTCAGCTCATTATTGCAATCGGTTTGATTATTGCTGCTGCTAAAGGCTTTGTCAGCGGTGTTGAGCACCTTGCAGAGGTCCTTGGCATCCCTGTTATTGCGCTGTCTCTTTTGATTGTCCCTATTGCAACTGAGATGCCTGAGAAATTCAACAGCATTATCTGGATTCGTCAGGGAAAGGACACAATGGCAGTTGGAAATATCACAGGCGCAATGGTTTTTCAGGGAAGCCTGCTTCCAGCAATCGGAATATTCCTTACGCCGTGGACAATAAACCTTACGGTTATGGCAAGCAGTATAGTTACACTGATTGCAGCCATCTATATATATATCCTGACCATTAAAAAAATAAAGATTACCTTCCCCATGCTGATTGCAAATGGGATTTTATATATTTTGTTTGTTACAATTGTGCTTGGGGGGATGTAAGCAGTATTTATGATGTCAATCATATAAAAAGCGCTTTACTTAGATATATAATTTAGTATGCTTAAATGTCCATTGTGTAATAATGTCTTAACAAACCACACATCAGAAGGCTGGCAGTGTGAATGCGGGGAGATAATTGCCTTTGGCTTTGAAATAGAGGCTGCCGAGGCCTGCGAGACCTGCCCTGTTGCAACCAACTGCCCAAAAAAGAAAAGCCCTATTGGGAGGTAAAAAACAGTTGTGAAAAGAGATGTTTTGATATATAATTTAAAAAAGGTGAAAGAATGAAGGTTGCAACAGTCAGAGAGTTCAGGGATAAAACCACAATTTATCTAAAAGAAGAAGAGCCTATTCTTGTCACAAAAAAAGGCAAGGTTACAGGCCTTTATCTGCCCATAGAGCACCCGGAAACCATCCCTTTGGAACTCAGGAAAGAGCTTCTTATCCGCATCGGAAGATCCATAAGCCGCTCGCTTGAAAAAAAGAGGATAACTGAGGAAAAACTCCTTGCAGACTTTGACGCCTTTAAAAAAACTCGCCGCAGACGCTAATGTTATCCTTTCCGCAACAGCTGGCAAGGCAGCGCTCCGCATATTTCTTAAAAAAGAAATTGAAATTGTAACAACTGAGTTCAATATTGATGAGGTCAGAGAATATCTTGGTGCTATTGCGGAGCAATATTCTTTGAGCGAGGAAGTCCTTGAATCCCAGCTAAGATTATTGCCTCTTACAACTTATCCTCGGCATTTTTATAAAGACCTCCTTACAAAAGCAGCAATGAAGCTATCAGGAAGAGATGAGGATGATATAGAATTGCTTGCCCTTGCCATGAAGTTAGAAATCCCAATCTGGAGCAATGATAATGACTTTAAGGATTCTGGAATTGAAATATACACAACTGCAAGACTGCTGAAGATTTTAAAGGCGTAGAACATTCATAAAGAAACTCGCGAAGGATTAGCCCTCTGCTACTCCACGCTTGCACTAAGGCAAAAAGTCTTTGAGGACTTGCGGTAATCATGATGCCTTAGCTCATAGCCTGTTATCTCATTAAAGCTTGTTTTAAGTAGATATTCATTCTCTGCCATTAAATTTTCAAACGCCTCATCCCTGTGGATTTAAACTATAAGTCCTGGCAGGCAATAGACTTGCATTTTATAAATTTCTATTCAAGAGGCATTGCGAGGCCTATTTTTTCCAAAGGAATATAATTGAAATAGTATGAACACCTTACGCTTATTATATAATCCAGCACATCCTTGTATTCTGGTTTCTTAAACCAATCACCTAAAAGATAAATGTATTCAACTTCAATATTGGCGCGCGAAAATAGCTTCTGATATTGCTTCTTTTTAAAGTCGCAGGTTTGCAGTTTTTCATCTACAGAACCGGCAACATTCTGGATTTTGCATTCAATGATGTATAAAGTATTTTTTATGATTACATAAATAGAGTCGTCGGGTAACAGTCTTTTTGATATTATTGTTTTCCAGTCGATGTTTAATTCTTCAAGGAATTTATACAAGCCGTGTTTTTTAAATATTCTGCCGACCAGTTTGTTTTTGAAATAAACACTACCTTCTCTAACTTCATAGCCTTTTTGTAAATTGAGAAATGTCGTAAGGTCAGTCTTACCCTCAAAAAATAGCCCTGTTTTAGTATTTCCGCCGCCGGTTCCGCCTTTAATCATAAGAACACACTTCTCCTGACATTTTTGTTTCAAATTTCATTATTTCTACTTTAAGTGTCTTTAATTTCGCTTCAAGCCTTTGCACCTCTTTTGATCCCTTTTTCTTTCCTTCGCATTCCTTTTTATCATTACCTATTAATAACTCTGAATTCTCTATAATTACATCAATGAATGACAGTCCTATCTGCCTCGCTAATTCCAACCTGTGCTGCCCATCCAAAAGATAATAGTTCTTATTTATTGTGATGGGCATCCATACCTCGCGATCAAAGTTCATCAGCATATACAAAACATCGGATTGTAAAACATCATTCTGATAGGCAAACAATGATTTGTCTATCTTGATTTTTTCGATAGGGAATTTCAACATAGGTGTCCAGTATGACTTGTCATATTTTGTATACATCTCAAACCAATGTTTTTTCACTGGAATGTAATTCCGCATACTCTCTCCTCATGTTTGTCTTTACAGATGACTTTTCAATAACATCTGTAAGACGTTTTTTTGAAAGGTAAAGATATTCTTCCTCTAAATCAATCCCTACATATTTTCTATTAAGCAAGGCTGAGGCTATTCCTGTTGTAGAGCTTCCGCAGAAAGGATCAAGAACCAAATCACCTTCTTTTGTAGACGCAAGTATTATTCTGGTCAAAAGATTAACTGGCTTCTGGGTTGGATGCTTACCGAACTTTTTTTCTTCGCCTGATGGCGCTGATATTTCCCATACATTACGCATCTGCTTGCCTTGGTTCATTTCCCGCATTAATTGATAATTAAAGCAATGCTTGCTTTTTGCGTTCTTTGCTGCCCATAAAACTATCTCTGTTGAATGAGTAAAGTATCTGCATGAGAGGTTAGGCGGGGCATTACGCTTATACCAGACTATGTCATTAAGTATCTTGTATCCGAGCTCCTGCATTGCAAAACCGACTGAGTAGATGATGTGTGTTGTCCCAGAAACCCAAATCGTGCCGTTAGGCTTTAGAACTCGCTGGCACGCCTTCAACCATTCAAGAATAAACTTATGATTTTCTTCTACACCACGGGATTTATCCCATTTACCTTTATTAACAGAAACCATCTTTCCTGCATGACAGGTGATTCCGCCATTGGAAAGAAAATAAGGAGGATCTGCAAAAATCATATCAACACTGTTTTCCCTTGCCTGATTTAATATTTCAATGCAGTCGCCTTTGAGTAGTCTTACTGAGTGTTCTGGATTGTCATAGTAAATGGAAAATGGAGGTGTCTTGCCATAAGAAGCTGTTTGTTCAGAAACATAAAAGGCTATCGGCTCTTCTGTAAAAGAATAATTCTGAACCTTTTTTGCCTTAGTTTTAATTTTTGGATTGCTACTTATTTTTATTGTCATTAATCCCTTTGACTAAGTCAGATTTTTATGCTCCCTATATTATAAAGAAATGCTAATAGAGTCAAGCATTCCTTTTTGTCCCCTTACCCCTCTTTGCCAAAGAGGGGCAACACACCCCTTAATCCCCTCTTGATAGAGGGGAAATCCCTCCCTTTGGAAAAGGGAGGTTAGGAGGGATTTTACAAATATGCCATTACCATTGTAAGAGTGTTATTAAATTAAAGGCATCTGCTTAATAAGACCAGACTGAATCAGGCGAGGAACCTCTCAACTTCCTTTGCCGGCACGGGTTTGCTGAAATAAAACCCCTGAGCAAGGTCGCATCTTAAGAGCCGAAGTATCTTCCACTGCTCCTCTGTCTCAACACCCTCTGCAATGGTCTTGAGGTTCATGGTGTGCGCCATGCCTATAATGGCTGTTACAATAGATGCGGTATCAGGGTCGTGCGCTATCTCACGAATAAAGGATATGTCTATCTTTAAATTGTCTACAGGCAGCTTTTTAAGGTGGCTTAAAGACGAATAGCCTGTGCCAAAGTCATCAATGGATATGGAAAACCCTGCGCCCTTTAATTTGTTAAGAACAAGCTTTGTAAACTCCGTATCCTGCATTAAGGCGCTCTCTGTTATCTCCAAGGTGATCAATCCTGGCTCTATGCCGCAGCCTTTCAGCGTCTCAGTTATCATCTCTCCCAGATCCTTTTGCTTAAACTGGACTAATGAAAGATTCACAGAAACAGGAACTGCCTTGTATCCTTTATCTACCCATTCCTTTACCTGCCTGCAGGATTCCCTTAATACCCATGCGCCTACATCCATGATCATCTTTGTCTCTTCAAGCACAGGGATGAACCTTGACGGCGGGACTGAACCGAGCTCTTTATTATTCCATCTTATGAGCGCCTCCATGCCTACTGTTTTTTTAGTATTTATATCCCAGTAAGGCTGATAGTGCACCTGAAACTCATTTTCCTTCATTGCCCTGAAAAGGAGCCTCTCCATCTGAGCCAGCTCAGACACCCTCTTATTCATCTCAAGCGTATAAAACTGAATAACATTCCCGCCAAGCTTCTTTGCCTTAGTGAGCCCGATATTTGCATTCTTTATCAGATCATCAGCGCTTTTTCCATCGTTTGGATAAAAAGAGACGCCAGCGCTGAGCTCCACCATTATTTCTTCGTCCTTTAATCTTATAGGCTGCAAAAAATCACTCCTTATCTTTTCAAATATATGGGCTGTATCCTCAGAGCGTCTTATATCAACAAATACAATCCCGAACTCATCGCCTCCGAGGCGCGCAACCACATCGCCCTTTCTAAGGGCGACTGAAATCCTCTCTGCAGCAATCTTTAATATATGATCGCCAAAGGCAGGGCCGAATGTATCATTTATATATTTAAACCTGTCAATATTTATTACAGCAACAGCAAAGAGCTTCTCTTTGTACTCTGACCTCGCTATCTCCCTATTCAGCCTTTCAACAAAAAAGTTCCTGTTTGGAATGCCTGTGAGTATGTCATTGTATGCAAGAAAGTTTAGCTTTTCCTCCATTGCCTTAAGCTGGGTTACATCCTTGCCTGTGGCGACAAAGTGGGTAATATTTCCGTTCTTATCCTTCAACGGCCTGATGGTCTGATGTATATAAAAGACCTCGCCCTTTTTGTTCCTGTTTATGAATATATCCACAAATGGATTGCCTGAAAAAAGGACTTCCCACATCCTTTTATAAAACCCTGAATCGTGCATTTCGGATTTAAAGAGTTTTGGGTTTTTTCCTATAAGCTCCTCTTTTTTATACCCTGAAATCGCCTCTGCTGCATTATTTACATACTCAATATTTCCATCCCTGTTTGTGATAATAACCCAGTCAGAGGTCTGCTCAACAAACATCCTGAGTTTTTGTGTCTCCTCCTCTATCTGCCTTAATCTTTCTTTATTCTTTTTTAAGGCATCTTCAGCCTGCTTTTGGCTGATTATGTATGGATTTTTTACTTTTTGGGTCTTCAAAGTTTTGGTCTTCTTTCGTCTTAATTGCGCCCTGCATAACGCCTTGATATATTAAATTATATTACAGGCTTCTGTTTTGTCAAGTTTTCCACAGGCAGGGTCAAGACATATGTGTAAATTCTTTTCCCCCTTGCTGCTTGAAACTTTCCCATTTTTCTGTTAATCTTATGTTTAAGTTAAACATATCTTTGTGGTCTTAGGTTTCACCCTCACCCTGCCCTCTCCCATCAAGGGAGAGGAGCTAAGAAACCTGGCACAGATATTGCAGTTTTCTTGTATAATATAGTTATGTGGAACATTAAACGGATAATAAAATCGTTTCCTATAAGGACAAAGATATTAATCGGTCTTTTTGTCTTTTTATTTTTCTCTTCAATTTCAAGTCTTTTTATTTTGGCATATACACAGCAGGCTGCTTGGAGAATTGTTTTAGAAGTTTCGCTGATAAATCTCCTTTTAGGCATTCTGGGCATTGCAGCTCTCTCAAGGCTGATATTGCATCCGATTTCAAGGATTGCAGAAGGCATATACAGAATCCACAAAGGCGATCTTTCATCTATGAACAGCGCTGACACAGGCTTTGCCCGCTGCTGGGAGGTATTAAAGTGCAACAGCAAGGAGTGCGCTGTATACAGCAAGGATAATCTCCGCTGCTGGACAATTGCCGGGACATACTGTCTTGGCAAGGTTCAGGGCGTATATGCCCAAAAAATAGGCGACTGCAGAAGATGCATTATCTACAAATACAACTGTGGTGATGAGCTTTATCAGCTTGATGATGCATTTAAGCTTACTGTAAGGGATCTTACTGCCACCATTTCTGATTTAGAAAAGGCAAAAAAAGAGGCTGTGGAATACTCAAGGCAGCTTGAGCTTTCTAATGACGAAATCAATCACCTGCATAAGTATACCAATAATATCTTAAACAGCCTCTCTGCCGGCATAATAGCCCTTGATGAAAGTAAAAAAATAAAGTTTTTTAACAATAGCGCAAAGAGGATACTCGGCATTGAGCTGAAAAATATCATCGGAAAGAGGCTTGATGACGCTAAGTATAAATATATTGACTGCGGCAGTTTCTTTGAATTTATAAATAACCAGTTAAAGGAATTTGAAAAGGACGGCAGACTGCTGCATAATATTGAAAAGGGGTTTATATTAAACGGCAAGGAAGTAATAATAAATATCAACATAATGCCTTTGTACGGCGTAAGGTATGATAAGGACGTCCCGCTTATTGTGGTATTTGACAATATCACTGAGCAGAAGCGGTTTTATCAGGAATTCGTACAATCAAAGAAGATGGCAGAGCTCGGCATTGTTGCTGCAAAGGTGGCGCATGAGGTTAGGAACCCCCTGCATGTTATAGAAGGGGGGCTGCATTATCTTACAAAGGAATATCATAATGATGAAAAGATTGCGGAGATAACAGAGCTTCTTAGGGATCAGGTGGTGCGGCTTGATAAGGTTACAGGAGACCTGCTTGAGGTTTCAAGGCCAATAAAGGGCAGCATTGAAAAGATAAATATCAATCACCTTGTTTTAAAGACCCTTAAGTTTATGGACAGGAGTTTTCTTGAGGCTGATATTGACTTAAAGATTACGCTTGATGAAGGCATTCCTGATGTGCCTGTATATCCAATAGAGCTTGAAAGGGCTCTGGTGAATATTGTAAAGAATTCTATTGAAGCGTCAAATTACGGCAGCAGGATTAGGGTAACCACAGGGCTTGTAAAGGCTAATGAACGGGCATGGATTGAAATAATTGTTGCAGATAATGGAAAGGGCATACAGGACAAGGCGTCTCTTTTTAAGCCATTTTATACAACAAAACCGAATGGCACAGGACTTGGTCTTTCCATTGTGCAGAAGGTTGTAAACCATCATAAAGGCGAAATAAAGGTTGATGATAACCCGGAAGGAGCAGGCACCCTTATCACTATGCGGCTGCCGTTAGAAGGCACGGCTGATTATGCCCAATTCAATCTTAATAATTGATGATGAAAAGGCCATCCTGAAGGTAATGGAGATGAACCTTCAGAGAGAGGGATACAGCGTCTTTACAGCAGACAATGGAAATGACGGCCTTAAGATACTTCAGGAAAAGGATATTGACGTCCTGCTCCTTGACCACCAGATGCCTGATATTAACGGCCTTGAACTTTTAAAAATCATAAAGAACAGATACAAAGACCTTCCTGTTATTATGGTCACTGCCTACGGCACAATAGAAATGGCAGTAGATGCAATGAAGCTCGGCGCGTTCCACTATTTAACAAAGCCTATAAATTTTGATGAGATGTACATAATCATCAGAAATGCAATAGAGCAGAAGAGACTATTAAACAGGGTTGAGATGCTTACGCAGGAGGTAAAACAGCTCTACGGCATGGGAAATATTATTACAAACAACCAGAGGATGAAAGAGATTCTGGAGATGCTGCCGGGCGTGGCAGATACTGAGGCAACCATATTGATAATGGGAGAGACAGGCACAGGAAAGGAATTGATTGCAAGGGCAATACACTACAACAGCAAAAGGGCAAAGGGGCCTTTTGTAAAGGTGAACTGCACAGCGCTTTCTGAAACCATCTTAGAGAGCGAGCTATTCGGCCATGAAAAGGGCGCATTCACCGGCGCATATAAGCTGCGCAAAGGAAGGTTTGAGGTTGCTGACAGCGGCTCTATATTTTTGGACGAGATGGGAGACATACCGATATCCATGCAGTTAAAGCTTCTGAGGGTATTGCAGGAGATGGAGTTTGAACGCGTTGGCGGCAGCGAAACAATAAAGGTGGATGTAAGGGTGATTGCTGCGACAAACCGCGATTTGGAGGATGCTGTTAAAAAAGGAACATTCCGCGAAGACCTTTATTACCGAATAAATATTATACCTGTAAGAATTCCGCCTTTAAGAGAGAGGAAGGATGACATACCGCTTTTAGCAATCCATTTTATTGATAAATTCAACAAAAAGAATAAGAAGAATATAAAAGAGCCGTCTGCTGAGCTTATTGCAATGCTGATGGAATATAGTTGGCCAGGCAATATCAGGGAGCTTGAGAATGCCATTGAGCGGGCAGTCATATTGGAAAAAGGCGAGATACTAACCACAAGGTATTTTACAGAGATTGGGAACAGGATAACAGGCTCTGAATCTGAATCAAAGGATGAAAAGCGCCTGCTCCTATCCCTTGAAGAGAAGCATAAGAATGAACCTGATGCGCTGAAAAGAATTGCTGAGGAATTAAAGATTAACCCTTCCACATTATACCGCAAGAGAAAGAAATACGGGTTGACATAAATAAAAAGGCCTCTGCAGAATTTCTTCTTTCAGAGGCCTAGGGTGGGGGGTAGAGGCTAAATTAATTTTCTAAATGTTAATAGTTGCAAAATATATGCCATCTCTTAAACAGTTTTTAATACTACACAAGACATTGAATTTTCAAGGATTACATATCAGCTGTATTTCATGTCAATCTACTTAAAACATTGCATCTGCACGATGTGCAATGCACGATTGCATGATTGACGCTCAAAAATGTGCATTGACAATTTGCATTAATTTACTGTAATATATGAACAGTTGTTCAACCGTTAACCTTTAACAAAGGAGATGCAGCTATGATGAATTGGGGTAATGGATTTGGCGGATGGGGCATACCGTTTTTTGGACCGTTTTTTATGATCCTCTTCTGGGCATTGATTATTATTGGTATTGTCTATTTAGTAAAGATGCTCATGGGTCAGACATGCCGGTCAACAGAAGAAAAAAGGGAAACGCCGCTTGATATATTAAAAAAGAGATATGCAAAGGGCGAGATTGACAAGAAGGAGTTTGATAAAAAGAAGAAGGACTTGATGGAGTAGATGATCCCCCTCACCCTGACCCTCTCCCCAAAGGGGAGAGGGGATATAATTTTGGATTTAACAACTTTTTTACCCCCTCCCTTGATGGGAGGGGGTAAGGGGGAGGGTGAACAATTTGACAGACAAATATCATGCAAGGTTAGGAAGAATAGGTATATGGAAAAAGATAGTATGGATACCTGCGAATTGAATATTGCCGGCATGGACTGTGCATCCTGTGCCGGAAAGATTGAAAAGGGATTAAAAAACCTTGACGGTATAAAGGATGTCTCTGTAAATTTTGGCGCTGAAAAGGCAAAGATCAGGTTTAATCCTGCCTCAGTTAATTTTGAGAAAATCAAAAAGACTGTAGAGTCGCTCGGCTACAAGGTTAAAGATGCCGAAGGCGAGATGGACGAAGGCCATGAAGGCAGGATTGATTTCCTTCGCATGGCAGTTGTTGGAAGCCTGATTATTATTGGCTGGAGCGGCGTCCTGTCCTCTTTAATTAGATACGACATAGCCTCTATTATTGCCATGCTCATCGGCGGCTATCCATTGGTTAGAAAGGCTATTATTGATTTAAAGGCAAAGGCAATAACTGCTGATGTTTTTATGGCGCTCGGTGTTGTGGCTGCTGCAATAATCGGCGAGTTTCTCTCATCTGCTGTTATCGCATTTTTTATGCTCATTGCAGAGTATCTTGATAAGCTGACAATGGGCAAGGCAAGAAAGGCTTTAGATGAGCTGATAAAGCTGACGCCAAAGAGCGCGAGGATTGTTAAAGACGGAAGAGAGATAGAGATAGCAATTGAGGAGATAAAGAAAAGCGACATTGTCATCGTAAGGCCGGGTGAGAGGATACCTGTTGATGGAAAGATTATTGAAGGCTCATCCTTTGTCAATCAGGCGGTGATAACTGGCGAGTCCATGCCTGCTGAAAAAAAGATTGGAGACGATGTCTATACAGCAACAATAAATGACGCGGGGCTTTTAAAGATAAAGGCAATACATGTCGGCGCTGACACAACCCTCGCAAAGATAATCCACCTTGTTGAAGAGGCAGAGTCTGCTAAAGCGCCTGTCCAGAGGATTGCAGATAAATTTGCTGCTTATTTTACGCCTGCAATCCTGTTGATTGCAGGATTAACATTTCTGATTAGCGGCAATTTTATCTATGCTATTGCTGTTATTGTTGTTGCCTGTCCCTGCACAGTTGCTATTGCAACACCCCTTGCTGTTGTTGCAGGTATAGGAAAGGCTGCAAGAAAGGGCATAATTATCAAGGGTGGTATTTATTTAGAGGCGCTGGCAAAGATTGACACTGTTGTAATGGACAAGACCGGGACAATAACAATCGGCGAGCCGAGGATTACAGACATAAAGGCATTTGCAGAACATAATGAGGATGAAATCCTCACAATGGCAGCAGCAGTAGAGCGGTATTCTGAACATCCGCTGTCAAAGGCAATTATAAAAAAGGCTGAGGAGCAAGGGCTTCAGATACCTGAACCATACGACTTTCAGATAATACCCGGAAGAGGCGTAAAAGCAAAATATAATGGCATGAATGTGCTTATGGGAAGCAGGGAGCTGATAAAAGATGGAAGGATTGCATTAATGCCTGAGATAGACAGCTACATGAAGGCTAAGGAAGAGGAAGGCAAGACCGCTTTTTTGATAAGTCATGACAGCGAGGTGTGCGGCGTGATTGCAGTTGCAGATGTTGTAAGAAAAGAAAGCATAGAAGCAATTAAAGAGATCAAAGATGCAGGCATTAAAAATATTATTATGCTCACCGGCGATAATTGGCGCACTGCAAGGGCAATTGCTGAGCAGGTAGGCATTGATAATATAGAAGCAGAACTGATGCCGGAGGACAAGGTTAATAAGATTCAGGAATTAATCGCAAGCGGCAGGAAGGTTGCAATGGTCGGCGATGGAATCAACGATGCGCCTGCGCTTGCAAGAGCAGATATCGGCATTGCAATGGGCGTTGCTGGAACAGATGTTGCCATAGAGGCGGCAGATGTGGCATTGATGAGGGATGACTGGGGACAGATACCAGAGGCAATAAAGATAGGAAGGACAACCTTTGGCGTGATAAAGCAGAACCTTGCAATCGGCATAGTCTTTAATATTATCGGCGTAAGTCTTGCTGCAACAGGCGTATTAACGCCAATGATGGCAGCAGTAGCCCATGTCCTGCCGGATGTGATAGTGTTTGCCAATTCAGCGAGGGTGATAAGGTGATGGTAGCCGCAGGCTAACTTACTCCCCTCTCCCCAAAGGGGAGAAGGAAAAAAGAATAAGACACATCACACTCTGGTGTCGCCTGACAAGAAATAAAAATTAAAGACTGTAGGGTAGGCTAAATGGTTCAAGATTCCTCTCTCCCCTCTGGAAAGAGACACTCTTAACTCCCCTCTCCCCTTCGGGGAGAGGGATAGGGTGAGGGGAAAGAAAAAAGAAAAAAGATAAGAAGGAGGCATTACCTTGCCAGTATTATTAAAACCAAATGAAACTAAACCTGATACCTGCGAGATAACCTTTGTGAACAGAAAGATAGTTGAGGAGGTTAGAAAAAAGCTGAAGCCTGACAGCACTATCAATCAATTGGCAGAGTCCTTTAAGGTTCTTGGCGATTCAACAAGGCTAAAAATAATCTATGTCCTCTCTCAGGCAGAGCTGTGCGTATGCGATATTGCAGCCTTGCTTGGGTTCTCTGAATCTGCGGTATCGCATCAGTTAAGGGTTCTGCGAAATATGCGGCTTGTAAAGTACAGGAAGGACGGTAAGATGGCATATTACACCCTTGACGACGAGCATATTGAGAGCCTTTTTAAGGAAGGGCTTAAGCATGTGGAGGAAAAATAGATTGTAGGGGCGCATTGCAATACGCCCTTGATTTGCCTTCTTTAAAAATGATAAAATACATTCAATTAGAGATTGCTTCGCTGTCGCTCGCAATGACGATGCAACAGGAGAAATTTAATGATCTTAGAGATTAAAAAATACCCTGATCCAATCTTAGCTAAAAAGGCAAAGAAGGTTAAGAATATTGATCAGGAACTGCAGAAATTAATAGATGATATGATAGAGACCATGTATGCTGCGCCTGGGGCAGGTCTTGCAGCGCCTCAGGTAGGCCATTCAATAAGGCTTGCTGTCTTTGATTCATCTGTAAAAGAGGAAGAGGGCCGGCTTACTGTGCTGATAAATCCAGAGGTCATAGAAAAAAATGGAACGGCCATAATAAAAGAGGGCTGTCTTAGCGTCCCAGGGTTTGAGGCAGAGATTAAGAGGTCAGAGCAGATAAAAGTAACCGGCTTAGATAGAAATGGCCAGCATATAACTATTGAGGCGACAGGTTTCCTTGCAAGGGTAATCCAGCATGAGATAGATCATTTAGAGGGCGTCCTTCTTCTTGATAGAATAAGCATATTAAAACGAAACATATTTAAAAGACGCTTTCTCAAGAAACAGAAAGCTGAATCAAAAGAACAGGCTGTACAGGAATAATGAAGATAGTATTCATGGGTACGCCGGAATTTGCGGTGCCGAGCCTTAATGCATTGTTAATCTCTAAAAAGGATGTCGCAGCAGTTGTAACACAGCCTGACAAGCCGAGCGGCAGAGGCAAAAAACTGACACCTCCGCCTGTGAAAGTTCGGGCATTAAAAGCAGGGCTTACAGTCTTGCAGCCTGAGAGGATAAAGGATGAAACATTTGCAAATACCTTAAGAGAAATAAACCCTGATGTTATAGTTGTTGCAGCCTATGGAAAGATACTTCCTAAAAATATTATACGCCTGCCCAGATACGGATGCATAAATGTCCATGCCTCGCTTCTTCCAAGATACAGGGGCGCAGCGCCAATCAACTGGGCGATTATCAATGGAGAAAAGGAGACAGGGATTACAATTATGCAGATGGATGAGGGTCTTGATACAGGCAGCATTCTTCTGCAAAAAGGGATTGAGATAACCAAAGAGGATACAGCAGGGGCACTCTCAAATAAATTGTCAAAAATAGGGGCGGAACTTTTAATTGAAGGATTAAATGCAATTGAAAAGGGAGAGATTAAACCAATTCCACAGGATAACAGCATGGCGAGTTATGCGCCGATGCTTAAAAAAGAGGACGGCCAAATAGACTGGACAAAAGGGGCAGAAGATATATATAATATGGTCCGGGGAATGGATCCGTGGCCTGGCGCATTTACATATTATAAAGGTGAATTATGGAAGGTCTGGAAGGTAAGGTATGGTGATGCCGGAAAAGGCAACCCCGGCGAAATATTGGCGGCAGACAAGGACAGGATAGATGTTGCATCAGGAAACAGCGTCATCTCTATTATAGAGATACAGCCTGCTAATAAAAAGAGGATGGCTGTATCAGACTTTTTAAGGGGAAATAAAATAGAAAAGGGCATTATACTGGGAACTTAAATGCAGAATAGAAAAACCATTTTTATAGCACTTACAATCAGCGCAATTATGTTAGTCAGCGCAATAATATTCTTGTTATGGCTGATACCGGCAATAGGGCTTGTAAATATTCATCCTCTTTTGCCCAAATTCGGGTTTGCTGTTGTAATTATATTATTAGGGATGCTGTCAATCGGCACAGGCATATTAATCTACGGAATAATAAGCGGCAGAGAGATTGTCTTTGCACAGAGGCTGAGGGGAATTGTAATGAAGCTGCTCTATCCAATTATTGTAATGATAGGAAGCATCTTCAGAATTTCAAAGGAGGAGATAAACGGCGCATTTGCTGATTTGAATAACCAGCTTGTAATGTCAAAGCAGAAGAAGACATCTATTGACAGGCTTCTTGTGCTTTTGCCCCACTGCATACAGTATGACGAGTGCAAGGTAAAGATAACAGGCGATATACACAATTGTTTGCAGTGCGGAAAATGCGAGATAAAGAATCTTGATGCCTTATCAAAGCGGTATAATCTTCAGATATCTGTAGCAACAGGCGGCGGCTTGGCAAAGAAGCTGATTAAGGAAAAGAGGCCGGAGGCAGTGGTTGCAGTGGCATGTGAAAAAGAGCTTGCAATGGGTTTAAAGGAGATATATCCATTGCCTGTTATTGCAATACCAAATGAAAGGCCATACGGCTATTGTATAAATACAACTGTAGATGTGGCTGCAGTAGAAAAGGCAATATTGCATTTTATAAAGGCATAAGGGGGGATGTGAGGGATGTAAAACTTTATTTTTTTCTATAACAATTATATGGCTGTCGCGGGCTTTAGCCTGCGGCTGCTAAAATTAATATAAAACTTAATGTTATTGAAATTGGAGGTTGATAAAAATGAATACAATGAAAACTATGATTTTAATGGTTGCATTAACAGTTCTTGTTGTCTTTGCAGGCTCTGCATTAGGCGGGAGGAACGGCGCAGTATTGGCTTTTGCAATGGCAACAATAATGAACTTTGGTATGTACTGGTTCAGCGATAAAATTGTATTGAAAATGTATGGAGCAAAACAGGTAACTGAGCAAGAGTCGCCAGAGCTTTTCAGGATTGTCCGTGATTTGACAATGAAGGCAAATCTGCCCATGCCAAATGTATACATAATGGACAATCCGGCGGCAAATGCCTTTGCAACAGGCAGGAATCCGAATCACGCAGCAGTGGCAGTTACAAGCGGGATATTGAATATATTAGATAAGGATGAGCTTTCAGGCGTGCTTGGACATGAGCTTGCGCATATTAAGCACAGAGACATCCTAATCGGCACAATTGCTGCAACAATGGCAGGCGCCATAAGCATGCTTGCAAATATGGCGCAATGGGCAATGATATTTGGCGGCAGGAGCGACAGGGACGAAGATGGTGGAAGCCCTATAGCAGGCATTGTGATGATAATTGTTGCGCCTATTGCAGCAATGCTTATTCAGATGGCAATCTCACGTTCAAGGGAATATATAGCGGATGAAGGCGGCGCAAGGATACATGGCAACCCATTATCCCTTGCCAATGCCTTGAGAAAGCTGCAAAACGCATCACAGCAGATACCAATGGACGCAACTCCAGCAACATCGCACATGTTTATTGTGAGCCCATTAAGGGGCGGCGGAATCCTGACACTCTTTTCAACCCATCCGCCTATGGAGGAGAGGGTTAAAAGGCTTGAGGCAATGATAACAGGGATAAGATAAACAACATTAGCATTGTCATTCCTGCGAAAGCAGGAATCCAGAAGATAGGGCAAGAAACTGGATTCCGTGTCAAGCACAGAATAACAGAAATGTGGTAGCAATATAAATCTGTCAGGGTATAACTGCAACATGATAATGTCAGGGTATGGAAAAGATGACCTTGACAATGAAAGAACTAAAGAGAGTAGAAGTGGTTCAAAAGACAGTATCACAAGAG
>Ga0209824_10000044_pt1 | contig 97835 bp, 101 predicted proteins | sample VDWuncwatermetaG_FD_184124 | JGI IMG/M metagenome (GOLD analysis project Ga0209824, IMG submission 184124) | Wastewater microbial communities from Netherlands to study Microbial Dark Matter (Phase II) - VDW unchlorinated drinking water (SPAdes)... ... | reverse complement strand
CTCATAATTAAAGGGCAACCACAAGGGTTGCCCTTACAAAGCATTGAAAGAGGGAAAGACCCTTTCTATAATTACAGCCCTGCTGCCTTTTTCAGTGCTGCTGCCTTATCAGTCTTCTCCCATGTAAATCCTGGTTCTGTCCTGCCAAAGTGCCCGTATGCTGCTGTCTTTTTATAAATCGGTTTTCTTAAATCCAATGATTCAATCATCCCTTTTGGTGTAAGCTTGAAATTCTCTCTTATGAGTTTTACAATCATGTCCATTGGAATCTTGCCAGTGCCGAATGTATCTACAAAAATTGATACTGGGTCTGCCACGCCGATTGCATAGGCAAACTGCACCTCGCACTTGTCTGCAATGCCTGCTGCAACAATATTCTTTGCAACATACCTTGCCATATAAGATGCAGACCTGTCCACTTTAGACGGGTCCTTGCCGGAAAAGCAGCCTCCGCCATGGCTGCCTACGCCGCCGTAAGTATCAACAATAATTTTTCTTCCAGTAAGCCCTGTATCGCCCTGAGGGCCTCCAACAACAAATCTGCCTGTTGGGTTGATATGATAAACAATGCTCTCTTCATCTAACAGCTCTTTTGGTATCACAGGCTTTACAACCTTCTCAATTATATCCTCCCTCATCTCCTTTAATGTAATATCAGGGCTGTGCTGGGATGAGATAATTACAGTTGTCACCTTAAAAGGCTTCCCATTTTTATATTCAATAGTAACCTGAGACTTGCCATCAGGCCTCAGATAGCCAAGTATATCTTTCTTTCTGACCTCTGACAATCTCCTTGTTAATTTATGGGCAAGCATTATTGGCATTGGCATCAGCTCCGGCGTCTCATTGGCTGCATAGCCAAACATAAGGCCCTGATCTCCTGCGCCGCCGGTATCAACGCCCATTGCAATATCAGGCGACTGCTTGTCAATGGATGTAATTACCGCGCAGGTCTCATAATCAAAACCATACTTTGCCCTTGTATAGCCTATCTCCTTAATCGTCTCCCTTACGATATCAGGGACATGAACATAGCAGGTTGTTGTAATCTCGCCTGCAACTATTGCAAGACCTGTTGTAACCAGTGTCTCGCAGGCAACCCTTGCAACAGGGTCCTGTGCAATAATGGCATCCAGAACTGCGTCAGATATCTGGTCTGCAATTTTATCAGGATGCCCCTCTGTTACTGATTCAGATGTAAATAAAAAATCTCCATTTGCATTACTCATCTTTCCCTCTTTCCCTCCTTTTGTCTGTTTTTTTTAAGCAATCTATAAAAATAGAGTAAATACTTATAACATGCCGTAAACCTTATTTCAAGAAGAAAATAGCGATTCTTCAAATTATGTTACAACGACCACATCTATTAGGGTAAAGATAAAAATGCACAGGCTTACATACGCATTTGCATTAAAAAAGGCAATATTAATCTTTGGCAGATCATCCTCTCTGATTAGAGAATGCTCATATATCAAAAGGCCTGCAGCAGCGATAATTCCAATGAGATAAAACTTGCCAAGACCCATTGCAGGATATAACAACAATAGAAAAATCACCATCAGAAAATGAAATCCCCTTGATACCCAAAGTGATTTTTTTATACCTAAAAATCTTGGAATAGAATAGAGCCCCATCTTCTTATCAAATTCAATATCCTGCAAAGCATAGAGTATATCAAAACCTGAAAGCCAGAACACAACTGCTATGCCAAGTATAAATGCAGGAAGCTCAAATTCACCTTTTACTGCAATCCATGCGCCTATTGGAGCCATTGAGAGCGCAATGCCAAGCACAAAGTGCGAAAGCCATGTGAACCTCTTTGTGTAGGAATATAATATTAGGATGCCTGTTGCAATTGGAGCGAGTTTGAAGCAGAGTTCATTCAGCATATAGGCGGCAAGAAAGAAGATAACAAAGGATGCTATGATAAGAATAACAGTCTGAACAGGGGTAACCAATCCCTTTGGTATTGCCCTGTCCTTTGTTCGTGGGTTTAATGCATCTATGCGCCAATCAATCAGCCTGTTTAAAAACATTGCTGCAGAGCGCGCGCCAATCATTGCAATAAGTATCCAGAAGATTTTATCTAATGACGGAATTCCCCTTGCTGATAGTATAGCGCCCATAAAGGCAAACGGAAGGGCAAAAAGGGTGTGCGAGAACTTTATCATCTCTAAGATAATTTTTGTCTTTTCTAAAATGTTAATCATCTAAGAAAAGATAACTTAAAATAAAGAAAAAGGCAAAGGGAAAAACAAGGGAGAGCAAAAGACCTTGACAGGAAGGAAGTGGCGGTTTAGTATATGCTGTATAAAAAGCAAAATAGCGGTGCGTTTATGAACAGTATAATAAAATTGATAGCTTGTATCGGGTATAACGGTCAATATGTCAAAGTGGAGAAATATTAGGCTTCTTGTCTTAGAACGAGATGAGCATCGGTGCAAACTTTGTGGCAAGAAAACAAGTGGTCAAGTTCATCATATAATTTCAAGGAGACAAAAGGATGCGGATGACCTTGATAACTTAATTACACTATGTGGTAGATGTCATATGCTGTTGAGCCCTGTTCCTGATTGGGTGATCTCTAAGGTATGGAGAATATCACCAGATGAGATTAAGTCTGAAAGGGGAAAGATTAAGGCGTCTATGGAAAGAGTCAAAACTCGCAACTTCGGCTAAACCATGCAAAAGACTAATGCCCAAACCCTTCGGACTGCTTTTGTGCCAAGAACGATAATAAGCGGTCATCGGCTTCGTAGGAAATGCCCTTTGGCGCTTTGGCAAGCCGCAGCACCGTTATGTGAAATTGTGGCTGGCAAAAATTAGGTATTTAAATAGTTAGATGTTTTGTTTATTATATCTGTAAAGGAGTAACATGACTTACGAATCGGTTGACAAATTACAGAAAGCATTGGTTGCCAATGTTTTCCATTATGCAAAAGACTCAAAAAAAGCTGCAGGTAGGGCATTGGGGACTTTAGTTGAAATCATCACATACTATCTTTTAAAAACTTGGGGATTTAACAATCACATTTCCATTGAAAGGGGCCTTGAGGAATATGGTAATCCTGAAATAACTCATAATGTTGAGTATTCATTGCATCCAATCGTTCGCAATACAATTATAACCATTAAAAAAACCGGCAAGTCCATTACCGCCAGCAAAATCCTTAAAGAGCTTGAAAACCAAAACTTCAATCTAAAGGGATTTACTGCAAAATCTTATCCTCTTTTGAATAAAGATGGCATTCTTCGCAATGCCTGCACCATTGCGACAGCTAAGAATTCATTTTTATTGGCCAGCATCAAAGCAGACAAAGGAAGTGAATTAGAGCTTCACATCTACGAACAAAATAGCAAACCCTTCGCAGTGTTTGAATGCAAAAGAGTTGGAGTTGAAGAAGGGATTAGCAAGGGACCTCAAACAATAGAAAAAGCTAAGCAAGGAGCATATGTGGCACGGACGGCTTCCTCTCTTCAAAAAATAAGGACAGAATCCGGCGAAATGCACGGCATTATTTATAAAAGTGACAATACCTTCTACATCAAACCATATAATGCCTTAATGGAAGAAATCATTTATTCAAGGGATGCAGAGTTGCTCAGGCGTTTCATTCTAACTATAGGCGTTGTGAGCAATCACGGCAACTGGTTCACTTCGGAGAATCATAACAAAGAATTAAAAGTTCTTGCTCAATCATATGACTGGCTTCTATTCCTTACCGACAAAGGGCTTTCAGAGTTTATTGAAAAACTCATTATGAAACCAACAAAACAGTTTGAGCCAATCCGAGAAGCATTCATTTCAAGTTATTCTAAAAAGAAAAAGAAAAATCAGTTTACAAAAGTTCAAATGAATATTGAGGCTGATAGAATTCTTTTAGACTATTTTTCTAACAACCTTACAGCTGTAGAAAATTGGTTCAACATCATATCGCCAAAAAAGAAAAATTTAACTATCTTAAAAGACGAATTGAAGGAATTAAAATCTAAAAACTGGACGGAGATCTTAAAATGACCGCGGGCAGACAAATTAATACATTTAGTCAAGATTGGGGTACCCCTGAAAAATATGTCAATGCTGTTCGTGAGGTTTTTGGCGGGCAAATAGACTTAGATCCATGTTCAAATCATTATTCAATTGTTAATGCAAAGACAGAATATATGCTGCCCAAGCATGACGGACTAAAGGAAAGCTGGAATTATCCAACAATCTATGTTAATCCGCCATATGGCATAGATAAGGAACATGGAAAATCTATAAAGGATTGGCTTTACAGATGTGCTTCTGCGCATAAACAGCATGGTTCTGAGGTTCTTGCGTTAGTTCCGGTTGCAACAAACACCGGACATTGGAAAAAATATGTTTTTGGCAAGGCAACAGCTATTTGTTTTTTATATGACACGAGGTTGAAATTTTTAGTTAACGGACTAAATGGAGGAAAAGGTGCTCCTATGTCCTGTGCAATGATTTATTGGGGGCATAATTATGATAGATTTTTTGCCGTATTCAGAAAATTTGGCGCAGTAGTGGATATTAGAAATTTGAAAGGGGAAAAATTTGGGGATTTTTTAGATAATAATCAAATGGAATTAATATCAGAAGAAGTTGTTTGAGGCTTTTTTATTACAGATTTACCAGCCACGACTTGTCATAACACGTTGCAAAAGACTAATATCTAAACCGTGGGACTTTCTGAAAAAGGGCATCACTCAACTCCATACTCCTTCCACTTCTCATCAACAAGTCTTTTTATTTCTTCTGACATGAATAATTCTTGAGGCCATTCCCTCATCATCCCCTCTTCCCTTGTCTTTCTCGTTGCATCAATACCCATCTTAGAGCCGTATCTTGGCCAGTTTGATGCATGGTCAAGGTCATCAAGCGGGCCCTCAGCAATCACAACATCCCTTTTCCAGTCCACATTATTTAAGACACGCCATGCAGTATAAGAGATATTCTGGACATCCACATCATCATCAACAATAATCAAGAGCTTTGAGAACATCATCTGTCCCTTGCCCCAGATGCCGTGGATTATCTTCTTTGCATGTCCCGGATAACTCTTTTTTATAGAAATCAATGCTGCATTATGAAAGACACCTTCCATTGGCAGGTTGAAGTCCTTTATCTCCGGAAAGTCAAGCCTGAGAAGAGGCAGGAATATCCTCTCTGTTGCCTTTCCCATGTAGCAGTCCTCCATCGGAGGTTTGCCAACTATGGTTGCAGGGTATATCAAATCCTTCCTGTGCGTAATGCATTCAACATGGAATACAGGATAATGGTCTGCTGCAGAATAAAATCCTGTGTGGTCGCCAAACGGGCCTTCTATGCGCATCTCACCGGGTTCAAGATAGCCCTCTATCACAAGCTCGCTGTTTGCAGGAACCTCAATATCTGATGTAATGCACTTGACCATCTCAACAGGCTCTTTACGCAAAAAGCCTGCAAATAGCATCTCATCTATGGATTCAGGAAGCGGCGCTGATGCAGAGTATATAACAGCAGGGTCGCTTCCAACAGCAATTGCAACGGGCATCCTCTTATTCATTGCCTTATACTTATCATAATGCCTTGCACCGCCTTTATGGATATGCCAGTGCATGCCTGTTGTCTTTTTATCATATATATGTATCCTGTACATGCCGCAGTTCTGTCTGCCTGTATCAGGGTCTTTAGTAAAAACCATTGGGAGTGTGATAAACCTGCCATCTTCAGATGTCCACTCACCGCTTCTCTGTTTCTCAGATTCTTCGCTTCCTATTTTTCCATCCCCTGGCCAGCATTTAATAATCGGTAATTTAGAAAGATCAGGATTGTCTTTTTCTATAACCTCATGGCATGGCGCGTGTTTAACTTTCTTTGGAATACATCTTGAAAGCTCAAAAAGCTTTGGCAGCATGGCAAGTTTTTCCATCAATGTCTTTGGAGGCGCCTGATTAAGCAGCTCTTCTATCCTTTTTGCAACATCATCAGCCTTATCCACCTCAAGAGCAAGACTCATCCTCTCAAAAGAGCCAAAGAGGTTTGTAACAACAGGGTACTGCGAGCCTTTCACCTTCTCAAAAAAGAGCGCCTTTCCCCCATCCGGACTCTTGCACATCCTGTCCGTAATCTCTGTAATCTCAAGCACAGGGTCAACCTCAACCTTTATCCTCTTAATCAGCCCTTTGCTCTCTAATGTATTTACAAAATCCCTTAGGTCTTTGTATGCCAAAAATTTCCTCCTGATTAATTACAGCCATATCCGCCAAATTACTGTTTCTTTAACGCCATCTGTAAACCCTTACATCCAACCTCATCTCCAAGATCACACGACTTCTGAAGATCGGCTATCGCCATCTCCTTAAGCCCTTTAAGTTCATAGGCTGCCGCACGAATGTTATAAACCTTTGCATCATTAGGTTCTATAGCAATTGCCTTATTGAAATCCTCAATCGCCTCGTCTGGTTGACCGATCTTGACATATAAGAACCCACGGTTTTTATAGGCTAAGGCATAACTTGGATTTATGGCAAGCGCCTTATTATGGTCCTCTCTTGCCTTATCAAATTGACCTTTCCTGTCATATGCACGTCCACGATTGGTATAAGCTAAGGCATTATTAGAGTCTATTGAAATTGCCCTATTAAAATCCTCAATTCCCTGGTCATATTGATCTTTCATAATATATAAAAGCCCGCGATTGTTATATGCTGGAGCATAATTCGGATCTATTGTAATCACCTTATTGTATTCCTCAATCGCCTTGTCAAATTGGCCTTTTTTTTGATAGTCAACGCCACGCTTAAAAAAAGTTTCTTTAGTTTCTGTTTTACAGGATGGCAAAAACAAAAGCACAGCAATAATAAATACAAAAATTTGCTTCATACCATCCCCTCCCCATTTACGGACATTAGCCATTCAATATATCTGAAATCTACCACATACCCCTAAATATTACAAATACTTTTTATTGTTGACAATAGCAGGGTTTTTGATACATTATATATGTTCAAAGGTTTATGAAGACAGTTTTATAAAAGCTGCCATATGCGCTTACCAATGCTTTCACAATTACTAAATAGGAAAGGTAAAATTATGCGGTTAAAACTTTATCGGCTAATCATTTTTATATCAATATTTATTATGATGTTTACTCTCTCCTGCGGCAAGGCAAAAGATGAAAAACCAAAGGATGCGCAGAAGCAGGCTGCTGAGCAGGCTATCTCCATCAATACAGCAAAGGTGGAGGGAAGGAGCATCAAGCGTGTGGTTGAGACAGCAGGGACGCTCATGCCGTGGGATGAGGTTGTGATAAGCAGCGAGACAGGCGGCACAATAGAAGAGATACTTGTTGACATGGGCGATAAGGTAAACAAAGGCGCTGTGCTTCTTAAACTTGATCAGAGAGAGGCAAAGCTGAATCTTGAGATAGCACAAAAGACACTGGATAAAGACAGGGCATTATTGCAGGAGGCAAAGAATAATTTAAAAAGGTCTAATGATTTATTTGAGAGAGGCATTATCTCTGCAAGCGAGAAGGATAATATACAGACACAGCACGATATTGCAGATGCCCAATTGGCACAATCAGAGAGCGCCATGAACCTTGCAAAGAAGAGGCTTGAGGATGTTACAGTTACAGCGCCTATTTCTGGCGAGATAAAAAAGAGGCATGTATCAAAAGGCGAGACCATAAAGGATAAGGTTCCGCTATTTGTTATTGTAAGGACAGACCCATTAAAGTTTTACGGCACAATAGCAGAAAAATTCTCTCCGCAGATAAAGGTTGGACAAAATATAAATATACAGGTAGATGCATATGAAGATAAAATATTTTCAGGAAGAATAGAGAGAATAAGCCCTGCAATTGACTTAGAGACACGGACGCTGACTATTGAGGCAATGATACCGAACAGCAAGGGCATGTTAAAACCAGGTTTCTTTGCAAAGGGTATTATAGCAACCATTACAGAAAATAATGTGCCCTTTGCGCCAGAGTCTGCTGTATACTCCTCTGTAGGCATAACAAAACTTTTTGTTATAGAAGGCGATATTGCAAAGGAAAAGAATATAAAACTCGGCTTAAAAGAGAATAATTTGGTTGAAATAGGCAATGGAGTCAAGCATGGCGATGTTGTAGCTGTCAGCAATTTAGACCGTCTTTACGACGGTGTGAAGGTAAAACCCTCTGAGCAGAAGGCAGAGGCGACAAAATAAGGCAACCTCAGGTTTCAGAGCCTGCTGTTAACAAATTCGCATGGCGCCCATAAATGTCATTCCCGCATGCTTTTAGCGGGAATCCAGTTCTTATAAATTCAATAGATTATGGATTCCTGCTTTCGCAGGAATGACAATAATAGCAAGGTTATTTGTAGGCAAAAGTAAGATTGTAAGAATAAGGAGCCATAATGTCACTCTATGAAATTTGCATAAAAAGACCTGTCTTTACCATAATGCTAATCATGTCCCTTGTGGTGCTCGGGATTGCGTCATGGAGACAGCTTGGAATAGACCTGTTTCCAAAGGTAGACCTGCCTACAGTCACAATTACCACAATGCTTGAAGGCGCAAGCCCTGAAGAGATAGAGGCTCAGATAACAAAGAGGATAGAAGAGGTTGTTAATACTATTAACGGCATTGACGAGCTAAGGTCAAGCACAATTGAAGGCCAGTCACAGGTATTTGCCACATTCCTCCTTGAAAAGAATGTAGATGTTGCAGCAAATGATGTAAGGGAAAAGGTAGGAAGCATAGTATCGCAGTTCCCGCCAGGGACAGACGCCCCGATAATTGAGAAATTTGACCCTGATGCATCGCCAATCATGGCAATTATAGTATCCGGCAGACGCTCTGCAAGGGAGATAACAGACTTAGCAGATAAAAGGATAAAACGGCCGCTTGAAACAGTAAAGGATATCGGCGCAATATCATTGGTCGGGGACAGAAAAAGGGAGATTCAGGTTGTCATAAATCCTGAGAGGCTTTCTGCATATAATCTATCCATCCAACAGGTAAAAGAGGCGATAAAAAAACAGAACGCCGAGATCCCGGGCGGAAGAATTACATGGCAGGCAAGAGAAGAAGGCCTGCGAACACTCGGCAGGATTGAAAAGGTCTCAGATTTTAATGACCTGATTGTTGCTGATTTTAAAGGCGGGCCGGTAAGGATAAAGGATATCGGGGCTATTATTGACGGAGAGGTAGAAGCAAGAACGATCTCAAGGCTTGACGGGAATAATGCAGTATCCCTCCTTGTCAGAAAACAGTCTGGCACAAATACTGTACAGGTTGTTGACAGAATAAGAGAAAAACTTGAAGAAATAAAGGTATTTCTTCCTCAGGATGTAAAGATAGAGATTGTCAGGGACCAGTCCAAATTTATTAGACGCGCCATAAGCGAGGTAAATGACCACCTTGTTTTAGGCGGCGTCTTTGCCAGCCTTATTGTCCTATTTTTTATCAGAAACCTCAGGATTGCAATAATTGCTGCCGTAGCAATACCTTCATCCATCATTGCTACATTTACTGCCATGCGTTATATGGGCTACAGCCTGAACAATATGACCATGCTCGCCCTCTCTGTTTCCACAGGCATTGTTATTGATGACGCAATTATTGTGCTTGAAAACATATTCAGGCATATAGAGGAAGAAAAGCTTCCTCCTATCAAGGCAGCGCTAAGCGGGACAAAGGAGATAGCGCTTGCTGTTATGGCAACTACCTTGTCGCTTGTTGTTATATTCCTTCCAGTGGCATTTATGTCTGGACTTGTTGGCAGGTTCTGGCAGAGCTTCGGCATCACCGCGACCTTTGCTATCGGCATATCTCTGCTTGTTGCCTTTACACTTACACCAATGCTCTCATCAAGATTTTTGAAGCTGCCGTCTGGTGAAAAAGGCGGACATAAAAAAACAAAGGAGTCCAGATTATATTCTCTTCTGGAAGGTAAATACGAGCAGGCGCTTAAATGGTGCCTACATCACCGTATAATAGTCTCAATAGCGGCGTTGCTTATATTTCTTTCCCCAATAATTCTTATACGCTTTGCAAAGGTAGAATTTGTTCCTGATGATGACATGAGCGAATTTGAGGTAATTGTGGAAACACCGCCTGGTTCATCAATCGCTAAAAGCAGCGAAATACTTGGTCAAGTAGAGGAAGATTTAAAGAAGATTCCTGAGGTAGTGCATCTCTTCACAACTATTGGCGTCAGAGGCGCGTATCTTTCCAATATTACAGACGGGTCTATATATATTGAGCTAAAGAAAATAAAAGAGAGGAAAAGGACGCAGGATGAGATTATGCAGGATGCAAGAAAGACGCTGAAAAAATATTCTAATCTCAGGCTAAGCATCCAGCAGATAAGCCTTATCTCCGGCGGCGGCTTCAAGCAGACACCCTTTAATATGGTAATAAGGGGGTCTGATATGGACAGACTTGGAGATTATACTGATAAAATAATAAAAAAGCTCTCTGTAATACCCGGCTTTGTGGATGTGGATACAGGACAGGCATTGAGGCACCCTGAAACACAGGTAAGAATAGACAGGGCAAAGGCGTCAGATTTGGGTGTAAGGGTTGAAGATATTGCATCAAGCCTCAGAACTATGGTTGGCGGCGAAAGGATTTCTTTTTACAGGGAAGGGGATGACCAGTATGATATCAGATTAAGGTTGATAGCTGATTACAGGAAAGATGCATCAGTAATATCGCAGCTCTATGTGCCGGCAAGGGGAAGGCTGATTAAATTAAACAATGTAGCTGATTTAACATCAGGGCTAAGCCCCGGGCAGATTGATAGATATGCACAGGAAAGACAGATAAGCATCATCTCTAATCTATACAACAAACCGCTCGGCGAAGCTGTTTCTCAGGCAGGCGCGATTGTTAAGGAGCTCAATATGCCCAATGAGTACTCCATGGTCTTTTTAGGCAGGGGAAAACTGATGGCTGAGGCATTCAAGAATTTCATGATTGCCTTTGTATTGAGCCTAATATTTATCTATATGGTCTTAGCTGCCCAGTTTGAAAGCTTCTCTCATCCGCTTAGCATAATGGTGTCAATCTTCCTAAGCATCCCCTTTGGCATATTAAGTCTTATAATAGGGCACTCCACCATAAATATATACAGCATCATGGGCCTATTCATACTCATAGGTGTAGTAAAAAAGAACGCTATCCTGCAGGTTGACTACACAAACACCTTAAGGGCAAAGGGTATGGAACGCTATGAGGCGCAGATGGAGGCAGACAGGGCAAGGCTGAGGCCAATATTAATGACAACCCTTGCAATTATCGCAGGCATGCTTCCTGTTGCGCTCGGAAGAGGCGACGGCTCTGCATCAAGGGCATCTCTTGCCACAACTGTAGTAGGCGGCCAGGCCCTTTGCCTGCTTGTTACACTTCTTATCACGCCTGTGATATACTCATTGTTGGATGATTTTGGGAAATTGAAGATATTTTCAAGAATACCGGAGATAAAGGCATTAATACCGACTAAAGAAAGATTTAAGAAAATAGTGAAGTTTTACAAATAACCTAACTTAATTGTGTCATTCCCACGAAAGTGGGAATCCAGAAAATGACCGGATTCCGTGTCAAGCACGGTATGACAGAAAAGAGTTGTCAAAATCCTAAACATATTGGAGTAAAGAGACATGTCAAAACCATTGATAGAAACAGTAAAGAAGATGGTAATTGCCAAGACGCCTATCATCTACATAGAATCAGAGGAAGAAGAGAGGGTTGAGAGACTTGTAAAGATGCTTGCTGAAACTACTTTTTCAAAACCCGTAAATGCTTATACATGGACATGCACAAAGGGGATTGAATTAGGCGGAAAAAGTGTGGACTCTGCAAAATCACCTGCTGATGCAATCAACTGGGCAATTAATCTAAAAGAAGTAGCCTTCATTATTTTTGAAGACCTACAGTGGTCTATTAATGATCCGGCAGTAATAAGAAAATTAAAAGAGGCTTATAAAGGCATTCGCGACACATACAAAACCATCTTCATCATTGCAACGAGGCTGACAATCCCTGATGACCTGAAGAACAGCATAGCTGCTGTAGAGCTCGGCCTGCCTTTGAGGGATGAGCTGGAAACGCTTTTTTTAAACCTTGTAAAAATGCAGAAGAATATTCAGGAAGCAAGCATCACACCTGCCTTAAAAACAAAGATTGTAAATGCTGTGTTGGGCCTGACATATAATGAGGCAGACAGAGCGATCAAAAGGGCGCTTATTGGAAAGACTGTGATTGACGACTCTGTTGTAACCACAGCATTAGAAGAGAAATACAATCTTATTAAAAAGAGCGGTGTATTAGAGTATGTCATGAATACCATAAAAGTAGATGAAGTCGGCGGTATGGAAAATCTGAAGTCATGGCTTAGTAAAAGGGCAAATCTATTTTCTAAAGAGGCGCAGGACTTCGGCCTGTCCAAACCAAAGGGCGTATTGATGACTGGAATAAGCGGCTGCGGCAAAAGCCTTTTTGTAAAGGCGATTGCCTCATTCTGGGGTTTGCCGCTAATCAGGCTTGATATGTCAAGGGTATACGAAGGGACATTCGGCTCAGCTGAAGAGTGCCTGAGAAAGGCTATTGGCAGCGCAGAGGCAATTGCGCCGTGCATACTATGGATAGATGAGATAGAGGCGGGCATATCTGTTCAGGGCTTTAAGGCAGAGGGAGGCTCTGCCACAAGGGTGCTCGGAACATTCCTAACATGGATGCAGGAAAAGGACAGCTTTGTCTTTGTTGCTGCAACTGCAAATGCAATACATCTGCTTCCTGCGGAGATACTCCGAAAGGGAAGGTTTGACGAGATATTTTATGTGACTCTGCCGAATAAGGCGGAGAGGCTTCAGATATTCAAGATTCACCTTGAAAAGAGAAAGAACAATCCGCATTATTTTGATATAGACCTGCTTGCACACTCAACAAAAGGCTTTAGCGGCGCAGAGATTGAGCAGATAGTATCATCAGCCATGTATGAGGCTTTCAGCGAAAACAGGGAGATGAAACAGCATGATATAATGACTGCAATAAACAGGACAGTGCCGTTGTCAGTTACAATGGATGAGCAGATAAAGGAGATTGAGAACTGGGCGTTTAACAGGGCGGTCAGGGCGTCAGAGAAGAAAGACGACTAATGGCTTCGCAAAGAACTCCAGATATAAAAGGACTTAGTTGGAATCCATCAGAACACAGCGACGAAGAAAATCTGCGTTGGTCTTGGTTGCGTGCAGTCGAATGGGGAATTTGGCCAGCTTTTCTAAGCGGACCAGTCGTGCCATTGCTTTTGCCATTTTTTGAATGGTGGAAAGTTATCGGAGTAGTGGCCATATTAACTGTGTTTTGGTCTTTCATAAGATACAAATATATCAATTTGGCTATGGCAAGGTTCGGAGTATATTTTGTATTTCTGAAATGGATTGCTTGTCCGTTAGCGGCAATTTATCTTATAGTTCAGCATAATTAAGTTCCACCCTACCACAAGATTTGATAAAATAGGCTATAGTAGGAGCGGGTTTCAAACCCGCTCCTACTTAGTCATACAAATAAACCTCCACTATCTCTCCAGCCTCAATGCCTAATCTGTTTTCAGGAATCACAATATATCCTGTTGCCTTGACAAGTGTGCTTATTAAACCTGATTTTCCGAGTATTGGCAAGGCAGTTAATTCACCATCTTCATTCCTTATTTCAACCCTTATATAATCTTCCCTGCCGCTTGCTGATGCTATATTTTTTAATAACCGCGCCTTTACCATTCTATCAGCAAACACCAAGTCCTTCAAAGCTATACCTGTAAGACTTCTTATTACCCTTTTTACAAAAAGCCCGTAGCTTACACCAACTGCAACAGGATGTCCCGGAAGACCAAACACAGGCTTTTTATTAACAACGCCGATTATAGTGGGCTTACCCGGCTTGATTGATACACCATGAACCAATACACCGGGCTTGCCAATGTCATTTATAACCTTTGCGGTCAAGTCCCTTGTGCCAACAGAGCTCCCGCCGCTCAACACAACAACATCCGCCTCTGACAGAGACTCTTCAACTGTCCTCCGCAATTCTGAATAGTCATCCTTAATTATCCCTTTTTTAATTGGGACGCCTCCGTCGCTGTTTATCAGAGATGAAAGATAATAAGAATTTATATCCCTTACACAGCCAAATCTTGAATTCTCTTTTATATCTATAATCTCATTTCCTGTGGTAATTACAGCAACTTTAGGTTTGGCATAAACAGCAACCCTGTCTATGCCGATGCCAGCAAATGCGCCGATATCCTGCGGCCTTATCTTATGCCCCTTTTTTATGATTACCTCGCCTTTTTTAATATCCTCCCCAGACTGAACAACATTCTCGCCAGGGGCGACTGAATATAGAGCCTCTATACTATTTTTCTCAATTGCCTGCGTATGCTCAAGGATTACAACTGCATCAGCACCTTTTGGAAGCATACCGCCGGTTGATATCTTTGCTGCTGTCCCCTTACTAATAACTATAGCGGGTTCTTCGCCCATTAAGACCTCGCCAATTACCTGAAGATATGCTGGCAGGCTCTCTGTTGCGCCGAATGTATCCTGCGCTATTACAGCATAGCCATCCATGCTTGACCTATCAAAATCAGGAAGGTCAACAGGCGAAACAATATCCTTTGCTATAATTCTTCCTTCTGCATCTATTATAGAAATATCCTTTGTTGCTATTTTAGGAAGATTAAAATTTTTATCAAAAATCTCTCTTGCAGCTTCTACGCTGACAACCGCATCTCTGCCAAGCATGTCCTTCATTTATATTAACTCCATAAAAAACTTTGAGATATTAATAACACTTTTAAAATATATCTGTCAAACAGAAACATCTCATTTTATTACAGCCACTTTACATCTTGCTGCCTTTATAATCTTGGAGGAGGTGCTGCCAAATAGCCTCCTCAACCCTGTCTCTTTACCCTCACCAACAATTATCAGGTCAAAGTTATTATCTTTTGAATAATTTACTATCTCATCTGCAGGGTTGCCTGAGAGCTCAATCATCTCAAAATTTATTCCTTTCTCAGTTAGTATCTTTTCAAGCCTGCTGAAGATGCCCTCTTCCTCAGCATCCGCATACTCTTTTATATACTTTTGAAAATCCTTTCTTGCCCTGTGCGTTGAAAGCCAGTCCACCTCTTCGCTGAACCTATGCCAAATTGAATCGCGGACATATATTATGGCAAGCGGCAGCCTGTTCTCTGCTGCAAGATTGATTGCATATTCCTCTGCCTTTTTTGCAGACTCTTTGCCATTGGTTGCAAGCAGTATCTTTTGCACAAGACCTCACAAAATAAAAAGAGGGATTATCAATTTGATAACCCCTCAGAAAATTGAAATAGGGGGGTATTGCAATACGCCCCTGCAGAGATTCAAAATGTAAAAAAAAGATAATCTTATCCGCCTGGTATCTTCTTAAAGAGCCATGCCATATCAAGCTGCTTAATCATTATCAGGCTCATAACAACAATTACAAAGGCTATTATTGTTATCCAGATATCTTCCTGCTGTAGTTTGTTCATAATCTAAATCCTCTCCAAAGAGTTTAGTCATTCCTGCGGAAGCAGGAATAATCCCATAGGGGCGGGTTACAAACCCGCCCCTACAATATTATAGACGCTGGATTCCCGCTAAAAACATACGGGAATGACATTTATGGGTATTTTGCGAGTTTGTCAACATGCCTTACCCTAAAGCCTGCGACTACCATGCCCTTGTTTAAGGCTTATAATAACAACTTAATCAATATCAATGAAGCGCCTGCTTTTATAATAGCTGCAATTGAACCTGCCCAGAATGCGCCTCCGCCGGCAACCTTTAAATCTGAAAGCAAGGTATTGCATCCGATTGCAACAAAGCCGAATGCAAAAAACCAGTCAACTATCGGGTTAATCAATTTATAGTCCGCATCTGTTACAAGTCCAAATGATCTGACCAAAACAAGCACAAAGAAACCAATAACAAAGATAGGAAACTTGGAAAGAATGATTTCTCCTGCTGCAACCTTCTCACCCCTTGCCTCTCTTCCAACATACCAGAAGGCAATAAATAATACAACAAAGGGTATGCCTATAACCCTGACTATATTATATAGGGTGGCTATATCCCTTGCCTCTTTGCCAAAGATTGATGCTGAGGCAATTACCTGTCCTGAATTAAGTATGCCTGTCCCTGCCCATGCGCCAAACTGGTATTGAGTAAGACCAAAGGCTGAACCGATAAAAGGAAAGGCAAAAAGAAATATCAAACCCCATAGGATTATTGTAACAATAGAATATGCAATCTCTGTATCCCTTGCCTTCACAACAGGGGCAGTAGCAATGGCAGCAGATACACCGCATATACCAACAGCAGATGCCAACACACCTGAGAATGAATCTGCCATATCAAGCTTTTTTCCAAGGAATAAGATTAAGCCGACTGAGCCAAAGACAAATATGGCAATAATCAATAACCCAATTATACCTATATCTGCAACGGCCCCAAGGCCAAATCTCAAACCCATTATAATAATTCCGATTTTTAATAGGGGTCTGCCAAGTCCTATGCCATACATTAGACTGTCGGGTATACCAATAGTATTTCTCCATAATATCCCAACGACAAGGAGGATAAGTACATAATTCAAGTGATAACGGCTCATCAGATCTGGATTAACTGATTTCAGAAAATCACCCAATAGAATTGCCCCCCATGTAAGCAGAAACATGACAATTAAACCCGGCACATAATCAAACAAGCCTATAACAGCAGGGCCTCTTCCTGAAGCGGAAATTTGCTCACTCTTCCTTGCCTGTATCCGCTCCTTTATAATCTTTGATGCAATCCTGCGGTGTTCGGGTTCAACATTCATCCTTTGTTTCCGCACCACAAAGAGATTGCCGCAGTTAGTGCATTTTACCTTAATAACATCACGGGTTATCTTACTATCATCTAATTTATACTGCGCACCGCATCTTGTACATTGGATATCCATAATAACCCCTCATTCCCTCCCTTTTTAAGGGGGTATAAGCCTCCCGAAGAAAGGCCGTTAAGTTATTAATTACTTGATTTATCATTAAATATAGCAAGGAAGGCTCATTTTGTCAAGGATGAACACCTGCTTTCATTTGCATAATTCACTATTCTACGCTATACTTTCAATAAGCAGGGGCATAATATATTACGATTATGCCCCTGCTGTCTGCATGGCATCTTCAATATTTGCAGGAAATAAATACCGATGATTCCACATGAAAAAGAGGAATATATATTAACGAAGGCTTATGTCCCTGAACATATAGTAAGCCTTATGTCCCTGATTTCAAAAGGCGAGCCATTATTAATTGAAGACTATCTGTGTTTTGTAAAAGATAACTGGCTGATCTTTATCGGATATCCCTTAGAACAGGCATTTACAAAGAAAAATCTCGAGACTGCTTTAAATGACATTATAAAAAAATATAAACCTGAATACACTTGGTTCATAGCCCCGGAAATACCTGATTCATTCTCCCAGACCTGCCAGAAGAGGGAAAGTGATAATTATTATAAGCTTGATTTACAGGAATTAAAGATAAAAAGCAATCTAATGCAGGCTGTTAAAAAGGCATTAAAAAACATGGCTGTTGAAATGGATAAAGAGGTTTTGAAAGAGCATGATGAACTCATATCTGAATTCTTAGAACTTGAAAACCCCTCTCCCATGATTAGGCAGTTATTCTTGAGCATACCTGACTATGTCTGCCATTCCAGCACTGCAATTGTTTTAAATGCCCGCGGCAAAGAAGGAAAACTGACAGCCTTTTATGTTATTGACCTTGCTGCAAAAGAATTTGCAACCTATCTGGTGGGCTGCTATTCAAGAAAAAATTATATCCCCCACGCATCCGACATGCTATTTTACGAAATGATAAATCTTGCGAAGGAACATGGAAAAGGTTATATTAATTTAGGATTAGGCGTAAACGAAGGGATAAAGAAATTTAAGGCGAAATGGGGGGGGGTGCCTTTTTTAAAATATGAATTTTGCGAATGCCGCCGCAAACCAACAAGTATGATTGAATTAATCAGATTACTTAAACCAACATTATAATACCATAGAGGAAAAGATATGGTTTTTTTTAGTTCAGATGTTCGGGATTTAAAGATGATATGGCAGGTTGAAAAGGGCAGTGCAAAATCATATCTGGCTGGCACTACACACCTCTTTCCATATAGCTTCAAAAAATCACTTGATCGGCTCATAAGTAGTGCAGATGCTATTGTGTTAGAGGCCCCTGTTGATGAGGCTAATATGAAAAAGGTAATAGACAACGGCTTAAATGGTGAAGGCATGCCTTCACTTTACAATGCCTTAGATGAGCCGACTATAATCAAAATCAATAAAGAGCTTGATTTTGCCTTCCAACGTTATACACCATTTCTATCTTCTATAAATACCTTAAGTCCAAGGAATGTTGACTGGTTATCCTCTATGATAAAGGGGTTAAGGCCATGGATGGCCTTCTTTAATATCTGGGCACATTATTTAAGAAAGAGGGGCTGGAAGCATATAATGGATGTGGATGCCTTTAAGATAGCAGAAAAGCGGGGCAAAGGTGTTTATTATCTTGAAAGCATAGATGACCAGATAGAGGCCTTAAATGGGATTCCTCTTGAGAAGATAGTGCGTTTTCTAAAAAAAATAGATGCGAGAGAGGAATGCGTAGAAAAATTTGTAGACTGCTACACAAAAGGATATTTTGTAGAATTGATGTCTATTCTAAATAGTTTTCCGATGCACTGCCCTTCTATTATAGATAATCGGGATCCTGTATTATATGAGCAAATGAAAACCTTCCTTGAAAAGGGAAATTCAATAATACTAATAGGGGTAATGCACATACCGGGAATTCAAAGAATGCTTCTTGATGATGGTTATAAGGTAGAGAAAATATAAAGATATGCTGACTGCCTCTGAAAAAGATTATGTTTTTCAATACGCCTATCTGCCTGAACATATCACTGGTTATGTCGCTGCCATATCAGAAGGCGAACCTTTTCTTATAAAGGATTATCTCTGCTATAATCGCAATGGTTATCTTATTTTTATCGGCTATCCTTTGAAAGAGCCATTTGAAGAAATAAAAATGAAGGAAACGTTTGATATGGCAATAGAGCAGATCAGGCCCAAACAGGCAGTCTTAATTGCGCCTTCAATTCCCAAATTACAGTATGCTCGAAGCGGGAGCGAATCCGATTGCTACTACAGGCTTGACCCTTCTGATTTACACATACATCAGAAATTGAGAAACATGATAAAACGAGCCTCAAGGGAACTATATTGGGAAAAGAGAGGGAATCTAAATGATGACCACATACAGTTGATCTTTGAATTTTTAAGCGCCTATAAGGTTAGCAAAGACACACAGCGTCTCTTTGAAAGGATTCCCAAATATGTCTCTTCTGTTTCTACAGCAGCAGTCTTTACGGCAAGGAATAGGGAAGGAAGCATTGTTGCCTTTGACATTGCTGAATTTGGCGCAAAGGAGTATGCCTTTTATATGTTCAACTTCAGATCACAAAAACATTATGTGCCAGGGGCTTCGGATCTTCTCCTGCGCGAATTAATAAATACTGCGCAGGAAGAGGGGAAATCATTTATCAATTTAGGCTTGGGAGTGAATAATGGAGTTATATTTTTTAAAAAGAAATGGGGAGGCATTCCATTCCTTGATTATAAATCCTGCAATTATAATTTATCTAACAGCAGCATATTTACATTCTTTAAATTCCTGGAGGCAAAATTATGAGCCTCTATAGCCTTTTTACAAAAGAGAAAGCGCTTAAAACTGTCTGGAAGATAGAAAAGGGTAGAAAGGTCTCCTATCTGATCGGCGCTGCCCATTTCTTCCCTTATAGTTTCAAAAAATCCTTGACCCGATATATAAGCAATGCTGATACAGTTCTATTAGAAGGCCCCCTTGATGAAAACAATATGAATAAGGTAGTAGAACAAGGGGCAGTGTGCGATAATCATTCATCCCTTGACAACCTCCTTGATGCCCATACGATTAATGAAATAAATAGATTAGAATCTACCATCAGCGCCCAAAGCTACTTTGATACTTACATGACGGCCTTTGGGCAAGCAAGGAATGATTCGCTTTACCAGCAGATCAAGGACAAGAAGCCATGGATGGCATTCTTCGCTATCTGGATTTATTGCAGGAAAAAAAATGGGTGGAGATACTCTTTGGATATAGACGCCCTTAATATAGCAAAGGGATTAGGCAAGAAGGTTTATTTTCTTGAAAAGATTGAGGAGCAGATTGCGGCATTGGAGGAAATACCGCTTAAAAGGATTGTAAACTTTCTTAAAAAGACAGGTGAATGGGAAGGTTATGCAAATAGATATGTAAAATGCTACCTCAAGGGTAATCTGGAAGGATTGCTGTCAGGTGCAAATGACTTTCCAACATATTGCGAGTCTATAATAGATAAAAGGAACCCTGTTTTATATGAAAGGATGACGCCCTTCATAGAAAATGGAAATACCGTGGCAGTGGTAGGTGTAACTCACATAAACGGAATCAAAAAAATGCTGCTTAAGGATGGATATACTGTTAATGAATTGGCTTGACCTTTTAAAATTTTTCAAAAAACCAAAAATAAAGCCCTTCTCCGCATGGCAGATTGAGCTTACCACAAGATGCCCCATTAACTGCAAAATGTGTATAAGGGAGACGGCTGATGGCTGGCTCTTTGGCGATATGAGGATTGAGGACTTTAAAAAACTTACGCCTTATTTTAAGGATGTGGAGACTGTTATCCTTGAAGGATGGGGTGATTCCTTGCTCCACAAAGATTTCGTTGAAATAATAAGGCTTGTTAAAGCAGAAGGGGCTCGGGCAGGATTTGTAACCAGCGGGAGCATATTAAACAAAGATTATATATCAGAGCTTATAAATGCCGGTACTGACCTTATTGGTTTTTCACTCGCTGGGGTAACACCAAGGACACACAATTCTATAAGAGTAGGCTCTGACCTTAATAGCCTTTTAGGACATATTCAAACCTTTAATCAGATCAAGGCAGATAAGAGGTTAAAAAAACCAAGCCTGCATGTTATCTATCTTGTGCTCAAGGATAATATCTCTGAAATCCCGCTTCTGCCTCAACTGGCAAAGGAGATCGGCATAGAGGATGTTGTCCTGACAAATCTGATTCATGTAACAAATGAGTGGCAGGAGGGTCAAAGGGTGTTTAATTGCAACAGGGGTCAAGGGGTCAAGGGGGCAAGTGATAGATTAAATTTATACCAGCAACTCCTTAGAGAGGCAGAGGCCAATGCCAAAGAATTAAAGATAACCCTCAGAACACACCCTTTATCACCTATTGATATAGCCGTGTGCGAGGAAAATCCGCTCAGAAATCTCTACATATCAGTAGATGGCAAGGTATCACCCTGCGTCTATCTGTACCAGCCTCTCCCGTCACCATTTAAAAGTATATACTGCGGTAAGGAATATACAATGAATAGTTTGAGTTTTGGAGATATTTTTAAGGAATCCTTTGATACTATATGGAACAATCTGGAATATGCTAAATTCAGAGATTGTTTTACCCAAAGGAAAATGATGGCCGGAGAAGTATATTCTCTTTTCTCTGACACAGCGGAACTGAAGAAATTTGAAAAGGCTCGGCTATCTGAGCCTCCAGAGCCATGCAGGACATGCCATAAGATGCTTGGGGTGTAATAAAGAAAAAGAAGAAACGGAGAGCAGGTGAAGCGGGGACAGGGAGACGCTGCTTTCCCCGTTTCTCCGCTTCGCCGTTTCCCCGTTTCAAGGATTATACGCCTATGCAAACCGCCCTTCCCGCCTTATCCATCTTCTTTCTTAAAATATATATTGTTGACAAAGTGATTCTAAATTCATAAAATACCGTATGCACACTGATGAATATGAAATTTCGATTGGGCGGGAGCTGTATTTATGTAAGAAAAGTATTGCCCGGATACAGAAATTTCTGTTTTCTATGGAGATAAAATATAATATGAGCACATCGGCCTTTATTGAGGAGTTCAATAATGGTAAACTATCAGACCATAATGAGGACTTTAAGGCATGGCTGGGCAATTACACAGCACTGAAATCATGGGAAAAAAGAAATAAGGAATTTGAAGAGATATATCTCCGTATGAAGATTTGTTAGCCCCTACCTTCCCTCAGGTGAGGAAAAAGGCAAGGGCTAACTTTCTTAATGTTTGCGGCTTAATGCCCTGCAGGGAAAAAGGTGTAACTTACCCACACAAGTATCCCAAGCAGAATGAAACCCATTGATATGCTCCATGCTATAAGCTTTTTTTCTACGGGGAGCAGGGGCTCATACTCCATCTTTTTTATTTCTTCCGATAATTTTGGTTCAGCCATAATTCCTCCTTTGTATTGTAAACCATTTAAACGTTTAAACCGATTTTTATCCTGTTATCACTGGCGGCATCACACCATGGAAGAATATCCATGAAATAATCAGACCAACCCATATGATAAACCCGAAGAGGGCGACAACATAAATAACTGCTAACTTTCCTATACCCTCTTCCCATAGCTTCTTAAAGTTTGAAACCACGCCAATAGCAAAGAAGGTGAGGAGGAAGAACATTACCCTGAACGCATTAGCTCCGTTGGCTGCTGTATTTCCTTGTGCTAGCGTCTTCTTTGGCTCTTTGATCTGGGCGTCAAGGCCATTTATCTTATCCTTTGATGCATTTATTTTTTCCTGTATAGCCGGCTGTGCTTCAGGCGCTGCTGTCGGGAGATCTTTCTCTAATGCAGCAACCTCCTTTTTCACCGCCTTAATATCTTTTTCAACAGCTGATATCTTTGATGCGGCAGGGAAAGAAATTAGCAGCATTATGATAAATCCAGCAGCATAGGGAAGGACGAATTTAGGAAATCTCGCCCATATCTCGGCTGCTTGTATTTTTTCGCCGGCCTTTGCCTCTATCTTGGTAGACCATATTATTGCAAGGATGAATGCCCATATGCTGATAAATATGTCAATAAAGAGCTTTGTGGTAGAGGCGGCCATGAGCATCCAGCCCGGTTCATACTTTACGCCTGTTGTTGCCTCTGCCTTTGCCCTTATAAGGGCGTCCACGACCGCGCCGCTTGCAAAGGCTGCGCCGTCTGACTTAACAGCAAGGCCCATCCACGCGCCTGCCACCATCGGCTCTTTCCATAAGAAGGTCTGGGCGAAGAAAGGTAGTATTATAAGTTCCGTAACAGCAAAGACAACAACCAGTGAGGAGACCATAATCGGCACCATAGGTCTTGCCTTTATAGCTCCGCCTGTTGCTATAGCTGCTGACACACCGCATATAGAGATGCCTGATGCGAGTGGCGCTGCCCATTCCCTATTGAACTTAAAGTATTTCCTTGCAATTAAATAAACAAAAGCCCAGTAAATTAGGTATGCCTCAATTATGGCACAGAGACCTCTGAACAACACTGCACTCGCCAGGCTGAATGATGTGGCTGCTTTTATACCAAGCAGTATACCCATCAAGCCAATGCCTGTTTTTATATAGAGTTCAGGCCTTATAGCCTCCTTCAAGAAATCTGCAAAACCCTCGAAGAAGTTACCTATTATAAGACCCGCTATAAGGGCGATGATAAACCCAGCCTCAGGTGTAAGCTTCAAAGACCATGGGACACCTGCCTTGCTTGCGTCAACAGCAGCTATATAGGCATTACTGCCAAGGAACCAGCATAGGTAGCTCAGCCAGAAGAGGATGGTAAATCCTATAACAAACTTTCCTATACTAGCTCGTAACAAACCAGCGCCAATCCCCATCACCACCATTAAGAACAAGTAGGTCAGAATCAGTGAGGTAAAACCGGACAATCCCTTTTTTTCATATTTGTCGCCCACTGTGAGCCCGGCGGTGTCCTTCACAGAAATGGCCTCTTCCTTGCCATCTGCCTTCTTGAGAGTCACTTTATTACCCTCTATTTTGGTAATCTCCCCCTTCACAGTCATATATGCTTTTCCTGTTGGCGCCAATGCCTTTGATGGATCCGTCCACACATTGGTATTTATTCCCCATCCAAGAGGGTCGATCCCTGTGAACGCTAAAAACGCAATAATGGATATGACAATGGCAAGCCAAAACGATAACCAATCTTCATTGATACCTTCTTTTTTCTTAGCCATACACTACCTCCCTTTTATTTTAGATGAATCAAGAGCAAAAGATTTTTCGTGAAGCCCTAATTAAGATAGACATTTAGTAAATTTATTTCCCCAAAACATCCCTACTAAACTAATATTAAGTATTTTTCTGAAACACCCTCCCTTCCAGAATAGATTTTAAATATTAAATTTAGATTAGCTCTTTTCACATCACCCCCCTCTAAAAGCGAAGTTTCTTATGCAGGTATATTTATTAACTGAAGCAATTCTCTATTTTTCAATATATATTTATATTCCTTTTAAATATTCTTGTCAATAGAAAAGGATTAGTATAAGCATTTGTAATATGAATATAAATACTTATTATTTGCCCCATTAGTGCCCTGTCCGCAACAGTTCTTTACATTTCTGGTATGTCATTCCCGCAGCGTTTTTGAGCGGGAATCCACTATCAGGCTGTTGAAAAACCAGTTTAAAATGCAATATTACTCATGGTAAATAAAGCTTTTTATTTAAAAATGGGATTTAATAGTAATAATTTATGTTCTAACATAAGTAAGAAAGGCCTTTTTATGCCGCCTTGCAGCATACTTCCTATATCCTTCTTATATCACCACCTCCCCGCCTGCTCAGCAAACAGGTTGGGGCATAAGTTTAGCCATCCGAAGGAGATTGTAAGCAGCTCCAACAAACCATGCAGCAAGCTGTGTCCTTCTTCGCCCTTTGAATCGGGTCTTCCTAAATCCACACCTATGCCCTTCATCCACCCAAATACCTCTTCAATCCTCTTCCTGATACGCTGGCTTATTGTGTATCCATCATGACGGGTAGTCCTTCCATCTATAGCAGAACCTCCCTTCCTCCCAATATTCTGAGCTATATGAGGAGTAATCTCTCTTTCCCTAAGCATGCCTATAAAACCTCTCGTATCATAACCCTTATCCCCGCCCAGCGTCTTTGGCCTTACACCCTTTCTAACTTTGTCGCCTAAGCACCTCTCTGCAAACCTCAGGCTCAGAGATGGCAGCAGATGCAATCCTAATGTCAACCAAAAGACCATTCCTGTTCTCCATCAGGGCATGTGCCCCGTAAGAGAGCTTGGCTTCTTTTACCTCTATCTTTCCTCATCAAACAGCTCTCAGGGTCAGTGGTAGATGCGTGTGTCTCATTGCTCCTCTTTTCCCCATGAAAATCTACAGTGGGACTGCCTTTGTCTCCGTCAGTAGGATGGACATTCATCTTTAGGCCTGAAACTCTTAAGGCTTGCCCATGCTTCAATAAGGGTTCCATCCACAGTAAAGTGGTCATCGCTCATAAGCCCGATGCCTCTTGCCTGTTTGACAATAGCATCAAAAAAGAGACGACCAACCTCATGTTCCATAACACGCTCACGGTTCTTGGTAAATGTGGAGTGGTCAAAACTCTCTTCAATAATATCCATATCAAGAAACCATCTGAAAAGAAGGTTGTAGTCAAGCTATTCGCAGAATTGCCGCTCGCTTCGTATGGAATAGAGCGCTATAAGCAGCATGGATTTAAGCACCCTCTCAGGCGGGATGGAGGGGCGTCCTGTAGAGGAATACATCTTAATCAAATACAGAAGGAAGACGAGAAAGCTCATTATCAGCCATGATTTTAATTCTTCTCATCGGATGTTCCTTAGGGACACGCTCCTCTGGAGAAACAAGGGAGAGCATAGTGGCTTGTCTTTCATAGATTCCACGCGTATGTTTAACCACCGAAATTTGAATTTTCGGAATTATAACATATTCGGTTCTAATTCATATGCACAAAATGAGAGTTTTTCAACAACCTGATAAAACAATCTTTCAATTAAGCTATCCGTTGTTATCCCCTCTGCCTCGTAGGTAAGGATAATCCTATGCCTTAAAACCTCAAAAGCAGTAGCTGCAACATCCTCTGGCATTACATGGCTGCGGCTATTTATAAAGGCCTGCGCCTTGGCTATGGTTGTAAGATATTAAGATATATTGATGCTAATGGAGATGCAACACCGAATAAAATTTGACATCCATTGCAGATAAATAGTATCATATTCAATACAATATTGTCTATTGTCGCAATTATCAGCCTCTTTATCTTGACAGGCATAAGAACCATGCTATATTTAAAGATGGAAGAATAAAATATATTGAATAAATTAAACAGTCATTATAAACATCTTTGAGGCAGCTTAAATGGACTCTAAAATCAGGCCGCAACCTTCGTTAATATTTCCCCTCATAAGGCCGCATGACCAAAACTGTTGTCAGAAGAAACAATTAGTAAAAATGAAAAACAAGCGAGTAAACAAACCAAAAATGAAGGAGGAAAACCATGAGTAACTTTAAAAAACATTATTTTTTTCTTATGCCTTTTGCTGCTGCGATACTCTTTTTAAGCTTTCTTGGCTGCGCTGGCGCAAAGAAGGAGGCAGTAGTTGCGCCGCCTGTTCCGCCTGCGTCTGCTGAGCCGGAGTGGGTAAGAAAAGGGGCAGGCGCCTTTTTGAATAAAGGCGATAAGGCGTTTTACGGCATTGGTTCAGTTTCAGGCGTTATGAACAAGTCGCTTGCGAGGACAACAGCAGACAACAGGGCAAGGGCTGAGATTGCAAAGGTCTTTGAAACCTACTCTGCTTCCTTAATGCGCGATTATGCAGCATCTACCACAGCAGGCGATTTCAAAAAAACAAGCGAGGAGCAGAATATTGAACAGGCAGTTAAGACCTTTTCCGCAGCAACGCTCTCCGGTGTAGTAATTATTGACCACTGGACAGACCCGCAGGACAATACCATATATTCTTTGGCAAAGCTTGATTTGGAAAACTTTAAAGAGACATTAAACAAGATGAAAGAATTAAATGCAGAGGTAAGGGATTTTGTAAGAAAGAATGCTGAAAAGGCATTTGAAAAGTTAGAGGCAGAAGAGCAAAAGAGACAGGCAAAATAATTTTGGAGAATGCCATGAAAAGACATTTTATCTTTACAACCGCCGCAAATCTCATTCTCCTCCTGTGCATCATTGCCCCAGTTGCCGCCTATACCCCAAAGGAGATTTATCAAAAGGCCGGCCAGGGCGTGGTTCTGATATTAGCGACTGATGATGGAAAAAAGGGAAGCGGCGGCACAGGCTCAATCATCAGCGCCAACGGCCTGATACTCACCAATGCGCATGTTGTTATCAATGAAGATGCCGGCAGGCCAAAGCGCCGCATAGATGTCTTTCTAAAGCCTGAGCGCGTTACTGGAAATATGAATAAGGATTTAACCAAGAGGTTTGATGCAAAGGTTGTTGCCTTTGACAGCCAGCTTGACCTTGCTGTTCTGAAGATTGAATCCGCTTCTTCATTGCTGAACGTTGTTCCATTTGGAGACCCTCAACAGGTCAGCATCGGCGATCAGGTGGCAGCAATAGGCCATCCTGAGACAGGAGGGCTCTGGACGCTTACAACAGGGAGCATAAGCGCTGAGATTGAAAATTTTAACAATATAAATGGCAAGGATGTATTCCAGACAGAGGCGAGTTTTAACCGCGGAAATTCAGGCGGCCCCCTTCTTGACCAGAATGGTTATATGATTGGGATAAACACCTCTATCTCAAGGAGGTCTGCTGACGGACTTGCCATTACTGCAATAAACTTTTCTATCAAATCAAGCGTTGCAAAAAAATGGCTGTCAGGCAAAAACATCCCTGTGTCCTATGCAAATAAACCATCGGCAAAGACAGATACACCTGCGTCAGGAGCTGAAAAAGAGATAACAGATAAGCAGGATGAAGTTAAAGGCCGTAAGGAAGAAAAAAAGGATAAAGAAAAGAAGGAAAAGGATAAGGATATTCCAAAGGAGCAAAAGGAGCCAGAGCCGCTGACAGAAAAAAATCCATTTAATATGGATAAATTGATTCTTGATCAGATGAAAGACATGGAAGACCTTATGGATGAGATGAGACAAAAATTCAGAAAGTGAGGGAATTATGCTGCTAAAAAAGAACTTATTAAAAGGAACCTTAATTTTTATTATGTTCACTGCTATAGTTTCATGCGCTGGTCCGAAGGTAAGCAGGGTAGGAACTGATACTGTTACGGATTTAAGCGGGAGGTGGAATGACACTGATTCCCGCCTTGTAGCCGAAGAGATGGTAAAGGAAGCGCTTTCAAGGCCGTGGATAGACAACTATACAAAAAAGCATGGGAAACAGCCAATAGTTATAGTCGGCACTGTGCTGAACAGAAGCCATGAGCATATTAATGTGCAAACCTTTACCAAAGACCTTGAAAAGGAGCTAACCAACTCTGGAAGGGTGCAGTTTGTTGCAGCACGAGGAGAAAGGGAAGAGCTGAGAGAAGAGCGGGTAGATCAGGCGCAGCATGCTGCTGACGAAACTGTCAAAGGCCCCGGAAAAGAGATCGGCGCAGACTACATGCTGAAGGGAACTATTAATACCATCCTTGATGAGGCAAAGGGGACAAAGGTAATCTTTTATCAGGTGGATCTGGAGTTGATAGATATAGAGAAAAATATAAAGGTCTGGTTTGGACAGAAGAAAATCAAGAAGGTTATAGAAAGAAGCGGGGCAGGTTTTTAGCTGGAAAATAAAATATGAAGCGAAAATATACACCTTCTTGCTTTTTGATTTCCCCTTTCTTAATTCTAATATTATATGCCTGCGCAGCCCCTGTCTCGCACTATGTTATGGTGGACAAAAATCTCCTTGACGGAAATTACAACAAAGCTGACAGCATTGTAGAGCAGTATAAAGAGAAATACGGCAGCAGGAATGCAGTTTTGTATTATATGGACAGGGGAATGACGCTTCATCTGTCAGGCAATTATGAAAAAAGCAACTTGTATCTTTCTGAGGCTGAAAAGATAGTAGACGACCTTTATACAAAGAGCATCACAACAGAAGGCGGCGCCATGCTGACTAATGATAATTTGCTGCCATACGAGGGCGAAGACTTTGAAAAGGTGATGCTGAATCTTATCATGGCGTTAAATTATGTTTATCTCGGAAAGTGGGATGATGCATTGGTAGAGGCAAGAAAGGTAGACCACAAGCTAAACCTGTATAATGACAAGTATGAAAAGAAGAATGTTTATAAAGAGGATGCCTTTGCCCGCTATTTAAGCGGAATACTTTATGAATACAGGGGTGAGCTAAATGACGCATATATCTCATACAGCAAGGCATATACAGCATATAAAGACTATAGGCACAGCTATGGGACGGCTGTGCCTATCTTCATTGGCGAAGACCTGCTGCGGCTGAGCCGGGCATTGGGCATTTATGATGAATATAAAAGATATCAGGTAGAATTCAACAATATTAAATCAAGGGACATAAAAGAGCTTCAATCTAATGGAGAGCTTATCTTTATTTGCCTTTTGGGCAAGGCGCCATTTAAAGAGGATTTTTTTATTGATGCGCCTGTGCCTGATGTAACAGGACAGCTTTATTATCTGAGGATCGCCCTCCCAAGATTTGCACCGCAGCCTTCGCAGGTTGCATACGCAAAGATTTATATAAGAGGCAGAAATTCAGAAGAAAACACCTATCTAATGGAGGATATAACTGCCATTGCCAAAAAAAATCTTGAAGACAGGATTGGAAGGATCACTGCCAAGGCTGTAGCAAGGGTAGCGCTTAAATTTACAGTAGCGCAGACAGCTAAAAAGGCTGCTACAGAAAAATATGGAAAGGATGCAGGCGCTTTAGTGGGCGGACTGCTTAACATAGCTTCTGTGGCAACAGAGCAGGCAGATAAAAGAAGCTGGAGAACCCTGCCTGATAAGATTCAGATGTCAAGGATAGTTCTCCCGCCGGGCAGTTATAATTTTGAGGTGCATTATATAAGCGCAGGCGGAGAGATTTTGGAGAAAAGGGTATTTAATGACATCTCCATAAAAGCAGGCGCCAAAAAGTTTCTTACTCAAAGGATAATCAGATGAAATATATCAGGCTTTTTATAATATGTTTAATAGCCATTATATCAATGCCGGCTTTTGTATATGCAGAAAAAAGGCCAGAATGGATAAATAACCCAGCAGCATTATATTCTGATGATAAGTATCTGACAGGGGTGGGAGAGGGCGACACTCAAAAATCCGCTGAGGAGCGCTCCTATGCGGCAATTGCAAAGATATTCAGGGTTGAGGTAAGCTCCAAGTCTGTTGAATTGGAAAAATATCTTCAGGTTGAATCTAAGGGAAAGACCGAAGCCCAGCGCCAGATTGCAATAGAAGAGGCGACAAAGGTCTCTTCCGATAAAATATTGGAAAATGTAAAGATTGTTCAGACATGGCAGGACAAAACAACTGCCCGTTATTATGCCCTTGCTGCAATCAACAGAAGCCAGGCTGCAGCAGCCTTAAAAGAGCGGATAAGCATACTTGATTCAGAGGCAAGGGATTTTCTCAGAAAAGCCAATGATGCAACAGATAAATTTGAAAGAATCAGAAACCTCAGAAGGGCAATAAAAACCCTTGCCCTGAGAGAGGCATTCAATGCGGATTTCAGGATAGTAAATTCAGCAGGGACAGGTTTAGCGAGCCAAATAAATCTTGGGAATATTACGCAGGAATTAGAGGAATTTATTTCAAAGGGCTTTAATGTTTATGCAGCAGTATCAGGAGATAAGAGCAGCGCAATAAGAAAGGCATTAATTGAAGGCTTAAACAGGGAAGGCTTTTCTGTATTAAAAGAAAACGGAGAGGCGGCTGCGGCTGACCTGCTGATTATTGGAGGGGCTGCTATTTGGAAGGCGGACATCCCTGACCCAAAATGGAAATATGTCAGATGGTGCGCTGATTTTCAGCTTATAGACGCAAAAAACGGAAAGACCTTTGGGAACATCTCTCGCTCAGGAAAGGAAGGGCATTTAACGCTGTCAGAGGCGGAAAATAAGGCGATGAGGATAATGCAGAAGGAGATTGTTTCTGCTATAACAGGACAAGCAGCTAATTTTGTTTATGGGGAAGCTAAATCATTGACATTAGAAGAAACCGGGATAGGCTGCAGCAAGGAAAGGGCTGCTGTTTTTGAAGAAAAAAAAGCTAAGGATAAGAAAGAGGCAGCCGGCACACCAATAACCTTAATAACACAGGCAGAGGCTCTGCTTCCTGACATGTCAACTATTCAATACGAGAATATTGCAAGGGACATTCAATCCAAATCCGATATCGCTTCAGGCCCTATAATAAAGGTTGTTACACCTGAAGAAGGAAAGGTCTATGCGCCTCCAGTTAATATAGAGCTGAATTTTATAACAAAAGGCCTTGCTGAGATAGACCTTTCAACCTTAAAGGTTGAGTATCTGAAATTATTCAGCATTGACATTACCCAGAGGGTTATGCCCTATGTCAGTAAACAGGGAATCAAAATCTCAAATGCCCAATTTCCATCAGGAACGCACAATCTGAAAATCACCATTGGCGATAAAAGCGGCGCTGTAACCATCCAGAGATTTACTGCGGTGATTAAATAGCCTGTAGCCTTTTTATCAGATGCCCTGCACCCCATTGAATCTCAATGACCCGGCAGTTCTTAAGGAGCTTAAAGAGGCAACTGGTTTCATCCCAGCAACAGATGAAGATTATAAGTTTGTGCGTAAAGGCATGCAGCTTTCAAGGAAGTTTGAAGGTGATAAAAAATAAAAGAAAGAGGTGCGTAAAAATATATCTACGCCCCTCAATTAATATTTACAATAAGTCTGTTAATACAAGATTATTTAACTAACCTTAATATCAACAGCCTCTTCAAATTTGTTGCCTTCTGAGCAGGTCATTGACACTTTAAGGGGCGCTGACTTTACTGCCTTTACCTTAAAGCCTATTAATGGATTTTCACTAAGCCCAGGTGATATGTCAAAGTCGCTGATCTGCTCGCCGCCGTAATAAACCAACATCTTTTCAAGCGTATGCTTTGGAATAGTTTTTTTTGTCTCCCTGTCCTTGCGAAGGCCTGATTCCATTGGATGATTAATCTTTACCTTTATCTCAATAATGCTGCCCTTTTTGATGTCTGAGGGAATTCGCATCTTCGGTTTTTGTGTCTCTATCATTGCCATTTAATCTTCCTCCTCCTAAAAATTAGGATTTAGAAATTCATTTTAGACTTTTTAACAGCCTCCAACAGTAACCTTAATGTCAGCGCTTCCTTCCCATTTTCCATGCTTATTGCACTCTGCTATGGCGCGGACCTTTGTGCTCTCAGCGAGCTTTATTCTTGTAGAGATATAGGCCTCACCGTTTGCAGGCGTAAACCTGTACAGGCCCTTGCTCGGTATCGCGCTTAAATCATCTAAAATGTATATGCTCTTTATATAATGGTCAGACTCCATAGGGTGATTTACAGAAACTATAATCGGGACTAAACTGCCGTCTTCAGCTATTAATGGAAGATCAACTGTTGGGATATGCATTGCCTCTTCAGGGGTAAGTTTTTTCGGATCAACTGCCTTTCTTCCTGATTCATCTGCTAACAATCTCTTAGGTATTAAGATATCAGGTATGATTGAACTGATAAGTCCGATTAATGCAGCAGTCTTTAGAAAAGTCCTTCTTGATAGACCCTCTTTTATACTATTTTTGATACTATTCATAATTCATCTCCCTTCTCTAAACTAACAACCGACCTCTTCGGGGCTTATATCCATTCCCCAGTTATAGTATAATATATTAAACATCCCCTTATTTGTCAAGCAAGGAACCGTCGGATCTAAACAATATCCCTTCATGGCAGGGTTACAATGGCTTTCTGGCCGGACCGTATTATAGTAGAAGGGTCAATGCTGAATCTGATATCCACCTCGTATAAGGAGGTTTCCTCCTTTGCGGCTATCGGCTCCATTCCAATACGGCTGATTATACCCTTATATTCTTTGCCAGAGACCTTTACAGCAGCCTTCTGCCCCAGTGACAGGGCTGATAATTCCTTGTCAGGGATCTTGATCCTTGCTATCATATAGCCTGACTCAGCAAGGGTAAACATAGGCATAGACTGCATGGTTGATATAATGGTCTGGCCGACCTCAACAGTGCGGTTCAGTATTATTCCATTAAACGGCGCCTTGACAACACAGTATTCCAAATCAAGCTCTGCCTTTGTCAGGACAGCCTGAGCAGCGTTGTATTCTGACTCGCTTGTTAAAAATTCGCTCTTAGCCAGCTCCAGTTCATGGTCAGCCAAAAGCTCCCGCTCATGCATCTCCTTTGCCCTTTTAAATTCCTGCTCTGATTCATGGAGCTTCACCTCAAGCCTTTTGATCTCTGCCTTTGCCTTTTTTACCTCCGCCTTAAAAGGCCGTTCATCCAGTCTCAGCAGAGGCTGCCCCTTTCGCACTTGATCGCCTATGTTAGCCATCGCCTCTGACACAATGCCTGACACAGGGGCGCTGAGCTCAACCTTGCGTGACCATAGCAAAGCGGCGTCTATATCTTTAGCCCACAGTGCAGCAGGCAGTATAACTAATAAGATTAATGAGAATATTAATGAATCTACTGTTTTATTCATTCTTTCCTCCATAAAAGACCTTTTCCCCTGTAAGGGCGTCAAGCCTTGCCCATGCCAGCGCAAGGGCGTATCTTGTCTCTTCAAGGCGCAGCCTTGCCACAGAATAATCAACGAGCGCGCTGCCGAGATACGCCCTTAAGCCCTGTTCATAGATGGTTCTTGCCTGATCAAGAGACAAGTCTCTATATTTAATTAGCGAGTTGGCCTCTTCAAGCTGAAAGTGCAGGACATTTATCTGCTGCCATGTTTCAAAAACAGCCTTGCGTACATCCATCTCCCTGCGGCGCAGATTTGCCTCAAACCTGTGCAATTCTGCTGTGTGAGCGGCGATCTTAGCCGCTCTTCTGCCCCCTGTTAAAAATGGTATCTCAAGCACAAGCCCTGCGCGCAGCCTGTCCCTTGAGCCGAACTCCCTTTCATAAGCAGACGCCTCCAATTCAGCAGACAAAACAGGACCCCACTCAAAGCGGGCTGCCTTAATCCTTTTATTTGCAGCCACAACCTTTTCCTTTAAGGATAGAATCACAGGGTCTTTGGAAGCAGCGATATTGATGAGCCCTTCCATCTCAGGCAATTTACGGTCAATCTGCAAAAGCGAAGGCTCTGTAAGCGCCGCAGGAAGTCTGCCGGGACGATTCAGCGCCTCTGCAAGAAGCTGGCGGGTAATATTTTGACGAGCCTCACTCCCAGCCCTTTTTCTGCGCGTCTCCCTGTATTTTGCCTCTGCCTCAAGTACATTTAAGGTTGATGCCTTTCCCAATTCCTTGTCTCCCTCTGCCCTCTTGAACTTGAAAAATGCCACTGCCACTTCCTCTCTATCGCGGATAAATTCAAGGTCTGCAATCAGCACATCAAAGAACCTCTCCATAATCTCTATCTGCCGGCGGTTCAGCATGTTGCCGTAGAGCAGTTCATTTGCCTTTATATCCATCTCTGCTGCAGAGAGTCTAAGGCTTGTCCTGCCAAAGTCATATATCTTCTTTTTAAAAGAAAGGCTTGCCATTGAATCATTATGGGATTGATCAGGCACAGTTCTGGCAGGCTCCACCCATGTTGCACGGCCGGTAACAGAGGCATTTATGCCTGTCTCAGATTCCACGCTGAGATATTTTGCCTCTGCATCTTCTATCTCTGATATTGAAAACAATATATCAGGATGGGGCTCTTCTGCAAGCTGGAGCGCATATTCAAGCGTAAGCGGTTCTGGCAATGGCAGAGCAGGTTTTTCCTCAGCATGGAGATGAGGGGATAAGGTCAATACATAAAGAATGAATGCCGCATAAAGACACGGCTTCCTGCTAAAACGCTTCTTCATTTTGGCTTTTCTTTTTGCTTCTGCTGTTTATATTTTAAAAAAGGCATCTCCTTGTATACGCCGTTAACCACATATTCGCCGAGCCACATAAACTCTGCAATGTTCTGGGCAGCGCCTAAATACCGCGTTACCTCGTTGCCGTTAAGGTCAAAAAATATAAATGTGGGCGTGGCCCGGACATGCTTGTCCCTTGCATACTTCTTCTCAGGCATTGTCGCGCCTTTAAAATCAGTAAGCTCCACATCGCCCCTTATATTAACAACGAACATAAGGAAGTGTTTCTTAAAAAAACTATTAACTTCAGCATCAGGAAAAACCTTTTCCTTCATCCAATTGCAGAAGGGTCATGTATCCTCTTCAAAGAAAAGCATGATGCCTTTTTTCCCCTGCTCCTTTGCGGTCTTGATCTCGTCTGTGAAATCCCCGAGGGTTGCATCAAAGAATTCAGCGGCCCATGCTGTGCCTTGCATCAATATAAATATTGTTAAAAGGATTACGCCAAGCCTTTTCATCCCTACACCTCTATTTTCCATACATATCTATTACTTCCTTAATGAGATCCTCAAGCAACTTCTCTACAGAGGCAAGGATATCTTTGCCGCTGTCATCTTTCCAGATAAGGCGCCTGTAAGACAGATGCACCTTTTTTTCATCCGCAGGCAGGGTATAGACCATTATCTGATACGGACAGAATGAAAGAAAATCCGGGTTCTTCTCCAGCATATCCCTTGAAAGAACAGCGCTGCAGAACTCCATGACACGCGCCTTACCGTATATCTTCTTTGTCCTGCCCAGATCCTTGCCTGTCCTCTCCAGCATATCGCCCACATGGGAGACGCTGGATACAGTCAGCCCCCTTGCATGTAAAGCCGCCTGCAGGCCTTCCCATACATCTTCATAGTCGGCATTCACTGTGTATATGACAACAGGCTCTTTGCCTCCCTTAGCTGCAGATGCCTGCAGAGGAAATAGCATAGTCAAAGACAACAGAATTAATAAAATTATTCTCTTGGCAAACAAGAATTATAACTCCTTCATCAGTCGCCAGTTTATATACTTAGCCCCTGTTATTGCTCCGATAAAGATAAATGTCATTGTAAGGATGCTTCCGAGCGCAAGCGTTGAGATGCCGCTTAAGCCGTGTCCAATATTGCATCCCATTGCTACTACAGCGCCGAATCCCATTAAAAGCCCGCCAAAGAGATTATATTTGAATTGCTGTAGCGGAGGCGCAACCCAGTTGAATGTCCTGCTGAACATAGCAGCGATATAGGCGCCGCCTAAAACGCCGAAGACTGTTGCTATTCCAAAATTGATGCTCTCCCCTGTCCAGAGTATTATATATCTGAATGTCTCGGCATCAGGAAGGGCAAAGGAGAGGCTCTTTGGCCTCCATCTCTGAAGGAGCATAGGGTCGTCCGGCCCTGAAAATGTAAATTGATCAATATGCATCATGGCTTTATACGCAGCGCCATTTATCCACCAGGCTAATACTACTGTAAGGCCTATGGCAGCTCCGGCAAGGGGCCAGCGCCAGCCTCTCCATGGCGAACCCTTTGGCGCAGTAAGCATAAAGATAATAAGAATAATTCCAACTGCAATTATTATTGCCCATAACGGAACAAAACTTAAAAGATTCGGCAGATATTGGCTCGGGATGCTAAGCCTTAGCGTTTCAATATAATCCACCCTGATCCTCGCTGTAATCCCCCATAGCGCTGCGCCTGAAGAAAAGATAAATGCCATAACAGTAACAAGGCCTCCGAGGTTGCCCTCTGCCGCCCTTACAAGTATCCTGCTTGCGCAACCGCCGCCAAAAACAATGCCAACACCGAATATAAATCCTCCCATTGTATAGCCGAGCCATGTAAATGAGCTGGATAAGAAGGTGCTGCGGCTTATATCCACATAGCCGAAGCTATAAAGGATCTGCGTCCCGAGGATTGCTACCAAAAGAGCCATTGCATAGGCCCTTGTCTGCGTTAAATCATTTGTTGTTATAATATTATGGCAGGCTGCTGCAATGCAGAATGTTGATCTTTGAACTACAGCGCCCATCAGGCCGCCGATTAAAAGGCCTGATAGTATGACCATCATATTTATAGAGCCCTTAATAGCGGTTATCTGCTCATCTGTCAATGTTCCTACATCAATTGCCGCATATCCTATAATTTTGAATATTAGATATAATACCGATATAAACGCCCCAATTATTAGGGCAAAACCAATGGTTGTTTTCATTTTTCCTGTTTCCATTGTTCCTCCTTCAAAGTAAATCTGAATAATTTATTTTATATAATAATTATCATTCCCGCATATTTTTAGCGGGAATCCAGAATTAACTACTTATGCTTTCGTACAAATCTGTCTATTGAGGATTTTCTTTCTCTATCAATTTTAGTTTCCAAGCCCTATTCCATTTCTTTAGTTGCTTCTCTCTATTAATTGCGGTTTCTACAGACTGATGCATTTCATACCGAACAAGTTCATGAATGTTGTATTTCTTAGTAAAACCTTCTACCAATCCATTTTTATGTTCATAAACCCTTTTAACAAGATTTGAAGTAACACCTGTATATAAAGTGCCGTTACGTTTACTGCTGAGCATATAAACATAATAATTTTTCATATTTCTGGATTCCCGCCTTCGCGGGAATGACAGATCATCTGCTTTTTAGCAATTTTGCCGTCATGCCCGAATGTCTCTGTCGGGCATCCAGTCTTATGGATTCCCGCCAGAAGCCTGCGGGAATGACAATCTATGAGATTTTCGGTATAATTTTTGAGACCCTTACCATATATACTCTATTATGGACTACCTTATAAATAATTGTCACTTGTTCTTCAAAAATCCAACAATCTCCTCAGCCAGCTCCTCTGCATTTAGATCGCGGAAAAAATGGTCAGCCATCTCAAATACCTTTATATGCACTGCCTTGTTATCAGACAGGGTAGATGCCTTTTCAATAAGGTCAGGCATTATTGTATCATTCTTTGCTATGGCAAGAAACACAGGCCTTTTTATCTGCGGTATTAGAGATGGTGTATCCATTTTTTTGTCAGGCGCATAATAACTGACAAAGGCCTCTGCTGTAACTGATGTGTCCTCACAGTAGAGAAAGTCAGTATGCGTCAGCACAGTATCGCCCTTGCCTGACTTAATCAGCTTCTGCGCCTTTTCCAATAATGGCTGCAGCTCTTTCTTATATCGTTTCTTATAATTCTCAGCGGAGCCTTTTTCATCCCATGTCATAGGGGCAACGAGTATTACTGACTTTATTACAGGGTCATTATTCTGAGATGCGAACCATGCCGCCTGATTCCCTCCTCTTGAGTGCCCAAGCAGAGTTATTTTTTTAACATCCTTTTTTTTCAGCCAGTCAATCCATGCGCCGATTTCAGACAAGGCGTCTGTATGTTTATGCTTGTGCAGATTTTTGCAGTCATACATACCGCTGCGATTGTTAATATTATAACTGAGGTTTATAGCGAGGGTATTCAGTCCGTTATCCTTAAGCAGATTCTGGAGCGCTGATGTAATCTCCATGCCTTTGTGCGCCAATGTGCCGTGGACAATGAGGATTACTCCATCAGCAATGGATTTGTTTTGGGCAATCTCTAAATTGGCATTGAGGGTGACGCCCTTATAAGGAAGCGTAACCTCTTCTGCCTGGATAATTCCAGATAATAAAAATAAATAAAAAAATAAAATTATGCCTGTTAGTTTCTGTATCATATAGATATTATAAACAATCTTTAGCAAGGGTGTACAGTATAATTATACACCCCTGTCAAAATGGATTAATATATCATCTCTGGTCTGTCGTGTTTTATCTTTATGGTCTTCTTCTTTTTGATGTAATTAATGACAATGTCATAAACAGGGGGCCCCGGCTGCTCCTGCATTGAAGCCCATCCAGACATAGTGTATTCTTTGTCAGGATGCACATCCTTGCCGCGGATCTTCAGATTTTGTATCCTGTTGCCGATCTTCTCATTTACCTTAATGGTGAAGCTCATGCCCGTTGTTCTTACCATATCCCCTCCCTGCTGTTTATACGGGTCAGGGTTGAAGATATTGTCTCCTATGTCTTCCATTATATCCTTTAGATCGCTGCCTTTTATCTTTGTCTTATATGTGTTTGGATATGTAAGGGCAGTTTGTGAATAGACATCCTCTGCTGTAATCGGTCCTGGCAGAACCGTCCTTCCCCATCTGAAGCCTGGTGAAAATGCAAAATCTGCGTCATAGTGGTCAATTAATGCCTCGCATATCAGGTCATCAAAGGTGCCGTCTAAATTTCCTCTTCTGTAAAGCACAGTCTCTGTATGACCCAAGACCTCATCCAATTTTGCCTTGTGGGGCACTCTTATATCATCTACGAGCTTTGACATTTCATGGTCAGGCTCTATCATCCCGGACATCACAGGTATGAGCCTAAAGGAGTAATCAACCATCTTCTTGTTCTTTACCTCAATGTCCATCCGCGAGACGAATTTTCCATAACAGCCTGTGTTCACTACAAGGGTCTTGCCAACAACTATTGGCTTTGGTATCCCATCATGGGTATGGCCGCCGAAGATTACATCAATGCCCTTAACCCTGCTCGCCATCTTTTTATCCACATCACAGCCGTTGTGGGAGAGGACAATAACAAGGTCAACATTCTTTGACCTTACCTCATCCACAATCTTCTGCATGTTTTCGTCCTTGATGCCAAATGACCAGTTAGGTATAAACCTCCTCGGATTGGCTATGGGTGTGTATGGGAATGCCTGACCTATAACTGCTATGGATATGCCATTGACTGTTTTTATTTCATAGGGCTTGAATATAGGGTCTCCCCATGTTGCCTCATTGACATTCTGGGCAATAAAGGGGAATTTCATCATCTTTATAAGCTCCAGAACCCTCTCCTCTGGATATGTAAATTCCCAGTGGCCTGTCATAGCCTCGCAGCCGAGGAGATTAAAGATACGAACCATATCCTCCCCCCTGCTCCAGAGGGCTGTTGCTGAGCCCTGAAGTGTGTCGCCGCCGTCTATATACAGAACCTTTCCATGCCTTTCAGCCTTTATCCTCTTAATCATAGAGGCTATATGGCTGACTCCACCAACCTTCCCATACTTTTTTGCAAGCTCTGCAAAGTTATCATTGGTATATGAATAGGCCTCAAGTGTATCAGGCTTGTAGCCATAATATTTCAGCAGATCCTTGCCTGTAAGATGGGGGGGCTGACCTTTATTGTCGCCCACACCTATGTTAACATCAGGCTCCCTGTAATACATTGGCACAATCTGAGCATGGATGTCTGTTGTGTGCAGTATTGTAATATTCCCCTTGGCGTCAAATTTGAGCAGATTCTCCTGCGTCAGGCTCTTTGCAAGGGCTGCCGGCGGCAAACCAGCGGTCCCAGCAGCAAGCGCTGCCATATAAAGGAATTCCCTTCTTGTAAGAGCCATTTTACCTCCGTAACAGTTTAGTTAGTAGGGTGGGCTGTGCCCACCGTTTCATCTGCCATTATTATTTGGTGGGCAAAGCCCACCCTACTACTAATCTATTCCGTCATTCCCGCAACGTTTTTGAGCGGGAATCCACAAATAAACAATACTGGATTCCTGCCAGAAGCGTGCAGGAATAACAAAAAGTATAGAGCTAATTATTACAACGCCTTACCGTCTGAAGCCAGGCACATGCTGAAGCCTTCCATTCGCCTGAGCAGTCACATATAATTCCAAATCGCGCATAAACTCGGTCTCAAACTCAGGTATTTCTTTTGGCCTCATATTTTTAATACAGCCCTTAAACCTCTCCTGAATAGTGTTTGTATTTGCCCAGTCTAACCTGTATGACGGCCAGTGGTCTCCAAGCAGCGGGGCCGGGGGAAGGAGCTCCTGTCTGGAGTAACGGCCTGCGTACTTTACATGACACTGGGCGCAGTTCCAGTTCCACTCTCCCAACCTTGTATAGAAGTTCTTCTTGCCTGCCTCATAGAATTTACTTGCAGGGCCGTCTGTTTTTACCTTGATGGGCATGTTATTGGAAAGGGACTTAACAAACAATTCAACAGCTACTATCTCGTTTTTGCCATATGCCCATGGTTTTGCGCCCATGTCTTTTTCACGGCAAATATTGATCTGCATTGGAATAGTAAGTATGCCGCCCTTGCCGCCGTCAACAGAGGCATCATATTTTGGATAGGAGATTGCAATTCCTTTTAGCTTTGCCCCATTCTCTCCGTGGCAGCTTGCACAGGACTTGCCCTTGCTTCCGTCAACCTTATGAAACATGGCCTTCCCATCATCAAGGACAAAATCAGCAGGGTTGCCATCCTCTTCCATCTTCTTTAGCTCATTGCCATGAACCTTTGCATACTCCTTTTCAAACTCTTTTACATCCACGCCCATGACATATTCCTGAGAACCCTTTGCAGATTCCTCTTTTGTATCTTTACCTGAAACAGTAGAATTAGCGGATGATAAAATTATTGGCGCGGCCAATAACAATAACACTAATATCTTCTTCATCATTGCTTCACCTCCACATATCTTTATTTTTTATTGCGGATTAATCTGAACCGTCTGCTCAAATGCGCCGCCTTTATTATCCTTAAAGCTCATCTTAAGTGGCGCTGCCTTATCAGCCTTTAAATAAAAGGTTATAAAGGGATTTGTGCTCACAGCTAAACCCCAATTCATACTCGTTACCAGGTCGTTTCCATAGTAGACCTTTACATCATTGATGTAATATTCAGGGATTAGATTTCCTGTTTTGGCGTCCTTCCTTTGTCCTGTCTCCATGGGATGAACTATCATTGCCTTTACAGGAATCACCTCTCCCTTTTTTATTGTGCCGGGCACCTTTATCATTATTTTGCCAATTTCTGCCATTGCTTCCTCCTTATCTAAATTTAAAATTTAAATCTAAAATTTACCCGCCGCAGCCCCCAACGGTCACCTTTACCTCTTTCATACTTTGATAGAGATTCCCTTTACTGGTCTCTACCACTGCACGGACATTGGAGGTCTTCCTCATCTTGATCCTCATTGCAATCTCTGCCTTCCCATTGGCAGATGTCAGGCTCATCTTTGCAACAAAGGGATCTAAATTACCCTCTGAAAAAACATAAATATTCTTTACATAATCGTCTGCAGTCATTGGAAGGTTGGATGTAATGGTTACTGGGACAACAGCGCCATTCTCAGCGATTATCGGGACATCTAAATCAACATGCCCTGTCTCTATCTTTTTATCGCCAAATAATTTTTTCAGGGTATCCTTAATATCCTCAGCTTTCTCTTCTGCCATAACTGGTTTAAGAAGGCCAGGTATTGCGCCTGCCATCAGGACTGCTGTACATACAGCGCCTGTGGCCTTAATAAAGCCTCTCCTTGAAAGTTTAATATTTTCCCTCATTTCTTAACATACCTCCTTTTATTTTTTCTTTAAACTGTAAAGATATTCTACGATGTCATCAATCCTCTTGTCAATCAGCTTCTTCTGCTCTTCGGGAGACAGCTTATCTTCTCCCTTATCTTTTAAAATTAAAAGCTTGCTCTTCCCATAAGACGGCATAAATGTGTCAGGGAAAAATTTATTCGCATCAGATATAATCTGCCTTAATCTATCCCTGTCCTTTTCCGCATATAAATTATTCATGAGATCCACCAGATCCGGCGCAATGGTGCTGGGTGTTACAATATTGGGAAAGTGGTGGCATCCCACACAATTTGCAACAGGTCTGCCATGAACAAGCTTTTCACCCTCTGCAGCATTGCCTGCATTAACAACCATGGGAATAACAATAAAGGCAAAAAGAAGCAGCGCCATTATTGCCATTTTAAAGAATCTCTTTTTCTCCATAATAATACTTGCCTCCTTTTCTTCTGTATTTGGGGGCACTGCCCCCTTTTGAATATCTGACTATAAATGCGTGACCCTTTCTATAACTCCCATAGCCTCACCCTGCCCGCCTCTATAGAATCTGACACAAGGCAGTCAAGAGAAGAAAATGCCTCTCACCTCCTTTAAATTAAAATTACCCATTGCCTCCTTGATTTTTAGGAGCTTGTTGAAAAACTCAACAATCTCTGATTACACAGATAAAAGCCAAGATTACACAGATTAAAACTCCTTGAAATATCTGTGTAATCATTTTTCCTAATCAATGTAATCAAGGCTGTTGAGGACTTTTTCAACAGCCTGTTAGCAAGCATCCCATTCCATGAACAGACCCTTTAATAATATTATAGACCCTATTGTTGGAAGGAATAAGTATTGCTTTTAATGATTGGCTTCTTGGGTTCATTCGCGAGCTTTCCTTCTTAGTATATCTTTATTTTATTTTGTGGGAAAAAGTAGTTCAGGGGTTGTAACTTCAATTGGGGTAGTAGTTTCTAAAAATAAATCTTAAGAGACCTTCTTATAACCTTTTTAAATACTTATAGTTCTCTGACCCCCTCCAATAACTAAACTCTTCCCTATATTAATACGGGAATATATTAAGACCATTCGCTGCTGTTGTCAAGTATTTTTGGAAACTCCCATAATTTTCTACTTTTGTATGCCACTATACTTCCAATGTTGTCATTCCTGCATGTCTCTGGCAGGAATCCATGCTTGTCCCCGCGAAAGCGGGGAACCATGCAAAATAAAATGGATTCCCGACAAAAAACATTCGGGAATAACATACTTTAAGATATTAAGCCTTTGGCATATGTATTGCTATCTTATGCAGGTCTTCTGACGCTTCCATTATAGCCTCTGAAAGTGTAGGATGGGCATGTATTGTAGTTGCTATATCTTTTGCCTTTGCGCCAAGCCTCATTGCAACAGCGCCTTCATGAACTAAATCTGCTGCATGGGCGCCGATTATGTGCAGTCCTAAGACCCTGTCTGTTTTGGCATCTGCTATAATCTTTGCCATGCCTGCAATCTCGCCCATTGCATGCGCCTTGCCAAGCCCCCTGAATTGAAACCTGCCTATTTTAATGTCCAAACCCATCTCTTTTGCCTGTTTTTCCCTTAAGCCGACACTCCCTATCTCTGGCATGGTAAAGATGCCTGCAGGCACAATGTTATAGTCCATCTCCCTGCTGTGTCCCATTATATTCTCTGCAGCAACTATGCCCTCTGTTGATGCAACATGGGCAAGCATAATGCCGCCAATAACATCTCCGATGGCATATATGCCCTTAACATTTGTCTCCATCCTGCTATTTACCTCTATCTCGCCCTTTTTGCCCTTTTTTATGTCAAGCCCCTCAAGACCGATATTTTCTGTATTTAATGCCCTGCCAATGGAGACCAGAACCTTTTCAGTCTTTATCTGTTTCCCATCGCTTAAAAAAGCAGTTAAACTGCCGTCACTGCCCCTTTCTATCTTTTCAATCTTTGTGTTTAATATGAGCTTTATCTTTCTCTTTTTTAATTCCCTTTCCAGTATCTCTGATATCTCCTCATCCTCTGTTGCAACTGCATGTGAGAGCATCTCAACTATTGTTACCTCAGCGCCAAGCTCCTTTAGTATAAAGGCGAACTCGCATCCTATAACGCCTGCGCCAACTATTAAAACACCCTTTGGAATCTCTGTTATATTCAATGCCTCGTCGCTTGTGATTATATCTTTGCCGTCAAATGAAAAGAGCGATATCCTCGCAGGCCTTGAGCCAGTGGCTATTATAATATTATCACCTTCTGATGTCCTGCTTGAGCCGTCCTTTAATGCAACATCAACATTATTTACATCCTTTATTTTTCCTCTGCCTTCTAAAAGCTCTATACCCCAGCTCTTAAAAAGTGCGCGGATGCCCTTTACCTGAATAGCAACTACCTTATTCTTTCTCTCTATTATCTTAGAAAGGTTGCAGTTTATTTCGCCTTTAATCTCAATGCCGTATTCCTCTGCCCTGTTAATCTTATCAATTGCCTCTGCAGAGGCAATCAATGCCTTTGTAGGGATGCAGCCCCTGTTTAAGCATGTGCCGCCAACCTCTGTATCTTCAATTATAGTAACCTTTGCGCCGAGCTGTGCAGCCTTAATTGCAGCAACATAACCGCCGGGCCCTGCGCCAAGAACAATCAGTCTCTTTTCAGCCATCCCTGTTATTTTGCCTCCTCTTCCACATACTTGTCATAGTCTTTTGGGTCAAGAAGCCCTTCTATCTCTTTTGTATTAGACATCTCAATCACTGCAATCCATCCCTTTTCATAAGGGTCTTCATTTATTATCTCAGGGCTTTCTGACAGGTCATCATTCACCTCTATTATCTTTCCGCTTACAGGCGCTATTATGGCTGATGTTGCCTTAGTGGACTCTATCTCTGCTATCTCAGTATCCTTATCAACCTCTGCATCCATATCAGGAAGCTCTAAGTAGACAATATCGCCCAAAGACTCCTGCGCATAATGCGTAATGCCTATTGTTGCCTTCTTGCCTTTTATACGCACCCATGTATGCTCTTTGTGATACTTCAAATCATTAGGACTCATAATATTTACCTCCATAATAAAATAGAATAAGATTGTCATTCCTGCATGTCTCTGGCAGGAATCCATGCATAGGCTGGATTCCCGCTCAAAAACGCTGCGGGAATGACATACCAAAAATGTAAAAAGTTGTTAAGGACAGCACACTAATCAAGCTTGATACTAAATTACAGCTTCACATTTTGTCAAGAAAATTTTTGGGGCTGACGCTGTTGCCGTTCTGGACATAGGCAAGGCTAACACCGCCTGCCCTTTTAATTGCCTCAAATACCATTTTTAACTCATCCGAAGGAATTGCCTCTCTATTATCCCAGTCAATGGACTGAACCTTCATTAATAATTTATCCTTATTGCCAATTGCATCAAGGCCGATTCGGGTAATATCAGAAATCATATTTAAGGCGCCATCAAGATTAAGCCTCTTCTCCTTCATCATCTGCCTGTGATATGCCATTACTGCAAAATAGTCTATATCAATATTCCTTAAAGATGATATGTCCTGGCTGAACCATGCAAGCCCGTTTTTTGGGTTAATTACTGTTTCATAATAAAGGTTCAGGGCAACTTTTAAGTTCGGCGACGCCTTTTTTGCCTCTCTGATAAGGTTATCCAAAAATAGCGCAATATGCTGATTCCTCCACTCTACCCATTTCCAGAAAAGGAGCGTGTAATTCCTTACATATTGCTTCCCGTCCTTTTCATAAATATCTTTATAGAGATTTTCCGGTCTTAATGCAAAGCCAAAGCTGTTATTGTAGCTAAGCCTGGCAGCATCGCCAAAGCCCTCTGTATGCCTGTATACCAAATCATCCTGAATAAGGATTCCATCCACGCCTGATACGGCAATCTCCCTGTAGACAGATATTAAATAGTCTTGAAAATCCTGATTGAATAAATCAAGACCTCCCTTTGAGTATGTAAAATTCTTTGTCTTAAGGTCATAAGCAGAATCCCGCCACTTTGACGTATCAGACCACTTCCAGTCCATCCTCCTTGTAGTCATCCATGCATAGACTAAAAGGCCATGCCTGTGGCCTATGTCTATTATCCGCGTTAACACATCATCAATTACAGGCGCAATGCTGCTCTTAAAATATACGCCTGTCTGCTGTTTGCTTTGAGATGCAAAGCCGTGATACCTGTCTCCTTTATTGTGAAAGACCCTTACAATTACAATATTCACACCTGATGCCTTCATTGCTGCCATCTCTTTTTCAAGCTCTTCATAGGTGCTGCTTTTGAATAAAAGCACCTGTGCAGCGATGACCTTTTTGTCTTTCTTAACAGATAGGTTTTCCAAAGGAGTCGCCTCATGCTTTATCTGCTGGGTAGGCGCAGAGCAGCTAAATAAGAGAAAAATAATAAATGGAATAAAAATTTGCGATCTGTACATTATCATCTGCCTATCTTCTCTGCAAACCTCACAGCAGAAAGAAGCTCTCTTCCGGTTGCTGCTGAAGAAGGCATAAAATCCGAGATAAGATAACAATGCTTTAAAAATGATTTAAAACAGTTTGGGTAAAGACTATACGGCTTAAAAGGTTCGCATGGTTCAAGTTGCTCAGCTAATTTTTCCTGCCTGATATGCTCATCTGAATTATCGCCTACACAATAAAGCCTGTCATCTGAAAATGGCATCAGCCATCTTATCTGCCTTATTGCCTCGTTTCTTAATGCTGCGAGTCTTTCTGAATCAGACAAGATATCCCGCTCAACAAACATGTTAATCTTCAGCCCCCTCTTGCCCTCAGGCTGTCTGCTGTTGTCCGGGACAATTGAGATATACATAAAATTCTCATCAAGCGGGTATCTTGATAAATCCAATGACATGGCAAGGTTATCCTTCATAGCAGCAGGAATCACATCCTCATCCGCAGCCATGTAAATAGTATAAACAACCCTCTGCTTCCCTTTATCCTTTTGCAAATATACATGCGGCACATTTAAGATAAGATAATCAGCCTCCAATTCACTGCCGTCCTCAAGCCGTACACCGTAAAACTGGTTGTTTACCTGAATTATCTCCTTAATCCTTGTATTGTATTTTATGCTGCCTGCTTTAACAAAACTATCCGCCATTGCCTTTGACATAGTGTTAAACCCGTCCCTTATTGTTACTGCATCCATTTTCAAGAATGTTAGCGCCTCAACAAGCGAAAGGAAATTAATCTCGTTTGTAGTCTTTTGTAAAACAAGGAGCGTCTGCATATCAATAAACCTTTTGAATGCAGCGTCAAGACCATAGCCGTATAGAAATTTAGACGCCTTTTCATAACTGTATTTAGCAGTGAAAAAAAACGACCGTGCCTTCTCTTTTGATAATCTTAAAATCCTTTCAAAACCCTTGTCATCTTTATCTGATGGAATAAACAGAGGCCTTGCAGCCTCTGCAATCTCGTCTATTTTGTCATAAAATGTCCTTATGCCATCTACTTTGTCAGGGAAGACACGATTTAATTCCTCAAAAAGCTCCTGTCTGTCTGAATAAAGATTTATTCTCTGTTCAGGAAGAACTATTTGCAGGGGCAATTCATGAATCGCCCCTATATTTTCAGAGATTTGAGATTTTAGGTTATTGATGCCTGCCTTTGAGAACGCTATTGGAAAAATGCCTTTATCAAGACCAAAAAACAGCAACGGCCCTTGAGGAAACTGATAGCCCCCTATTAGGGAAATACAGGCTGAGCCGCCGGCAGATTCCTTTTCATCTATTACTACAACCTTTTTACCATTTTTTGAAAGAAGGCTAAATTCTGCAAGTCCTGCAGCGCCAGCGCCTGCTATAATGTAATCAAATCCTTCCAACTAATTAACCATCTCCATCCTGCTGAAGAAGAACGGAATTTCAAACTTCGCAGATTCAGCAGAATCAGAGCCATGAACAGCATTCTGCTCAATATTATCTGCAAAATCCGCCCTGATAGTCCCCTTATCCGCCTTCTTTGGGTCAGTGGCGCCCATCAAATCCCTGTTCTTTTTTATGGCATCCTTTCCTTCAAGAACAATAACAACAACATGACCAGAGGACATGAACTCTGCAAGGCTCTTATAAAAAGGTCTCTCTGTGTGGACATAATAAAATCCCTCAGCATCCTTCTGAGACATCTTAATCATCTTCATTGCCTTAATCTTCAACCCATTGCTTTCAAATCTCCTGACAATCTCACCTATAACATTCTTCTTCACAGCATCTGGTTTAATAATTGATAATGTCTGTTCCAATTTTCTTAAATCCTCCTTTTTATTATTTCCTTTATGTCATTCCTGCGAAAGCAGGAATCCAGGAGTAGGGGCGGGTTTTAAACCCGCCCCTACTCCTCAAAATAGGTAGCTGCGGCTGTATCCGATTCCCATACTACAACCCTTGACACCCAGATATCCTCTGTATTCATCCTTTTGCTCATCCCCTCATAAACCCACTTTGCAATGTTTTCAGATGAAGGGTTTATCTCTGTAAAAGGGAAAATCTCATTTAAAACCTTGTGGTCAAGCTGGTCTAAGAGCGCCTTTGACTCTCTCTTCATATCATGAAAATCAACAGCAAGGCCGATCTCGTTCAGCAGCTCTGACATTATATATATCTCCACCTTCCAGTTGTGGCCGTGGAGGTTCTCGCACTTGCCCTTATAACCCCTCAACTGATGCGCAGAGGCAAAGGAGTCTTTGATTACAAGCTCATACATGATTGCTCCAATTTATATCAAAACAAAAACCTTGTCAATCCCTAACTTAGAAGTCCTTGACAACAGCGTAGCAGTAAGATAATATTTTATTAGTAATGAAAAGACTAATACTACTTTTAACATTCGCTCTTGCTATCATTTTTCCTTATATCTCCTTTGCTGCCTCTTCAAGCCCCCAGAAACAGTTTCAGAAGGCAAAGGAGTGTTCAAAGGCGCTAAACTCATCTGAGACAAAAAAAAGGCTCAGGCAGAATTGGGAAAGGTGCATAAAGGAATTCAATGCTATTGCAGCAAAGAATCCAAAGAGTGAATATGCTGATGACGCCTTATTTAATATCGGCAGCCTTTACACAGGGCTTTATAATTACTCAAAGAATCTTAATGACCTTGACAGGGCAATAGATGCCTATAATAAGCTGATTAAAAAATATCCGAAGAGCCAGTATGCAGATGATGCCTGCTTTGAAATCGGCGAGGTATATTTTAAGCAAAAAAACTCTTTGGATGATGCACTCAGTGCATACAAAAAACTTATAAAACTCTATCCAAAGAGTAAATTAAAAGCAGATGCTGAGAAGAGGATAAATGACATATCAAAGACCACTTCATCTTCATCCAATAAGGCATCCCAGACTAACCAGATCAAAGAGATAAAATCATGGTCGTATCCTGAATATACAATGATAGTCATCGAAGCAGATAATGAAATAGGCTTTACCAAAAAAAGAATCTCACAGCCTGACAGGCTATACCTTGATATGCCTAATGCAAGGATAAAAGAGGAATTGAAAAAAGAGCCTATTTCTGTTGGTGATGGAATACTAAAGCAAGTCAGAGTAAGCCAGCGTACTAAAACGGATGCAAGGGTTGTGCTTGACTTAGGCAATATTGATGATTACAGGTTATACACCCTTCCAGAACCACACAGACTAGTCATTGAGGTTTATGGCACAAAGTATAAACCTCAAAATAATCAGGAAGATATTCAGGATAAAGAAGGAAATGTAAAAGAAAAAGGCATACCTTTAACACAACAGCTCGGCATGGCGGGAAACTCAATAGTAAAAACTATTGTCTTAGACCCAGGACACGGGGGTAAAGACCCGGGGGCAATCGGCAAAAACGGATTGATGGAAAAGGATGTAACACTGGATATAGCTAAGAGGCTTAAAAAGATTTTAGCAGAAAAAGCTAACAAGAAGGTATACCTTACAAGAGAGGATGATGCATATATCGGTCTTAATCAGAGGCCGGCGATTGCAAGGGGAAAGGGCGCTGACCTTTTTATCTCAATCCATGTAAATTCCAACACTAAAAGAAGCTCGCGAGGCATTGAAACATATACATTAAATTTCTCATCAGATAAATTTGCGCAGAAAACTGCTGCAAGGGAGAACATGGCATCAGAAAAGTCTATAGGCGATTTAGAAAAAATAATACGCGACTTATTGGTAGATAGCAATAGGGAAATATCACTTGGACTTGCCCACTCTGTTCAGAGTCAATTAATTAAAACATTAAAAGCAGATTATTCAAGGATAGAAAACCTCGGCGTAAAAGGAGCGCCCTTTCTTGTCCTTATTGGCTCAAAGGTGCCGAGCATACTTGCAGAGGTGTCATTTATAAGCAATCCTGATGAAGAAAAGAGGCTGAGAACTCCTGAGTACAGGCAGAAGATTGCTGAGGGGCTTTATGAAGGCATAAAGCAATATATATCTTCTTCAACAATTGTGGCGTCAAAATAATTTGACTGACTTTAAAAACATAAAACTCATAATTGAATATGACGGCGCTGGTTATCACGGGTGGCAGCATCAGCCGCGGCACATAAGCATCCAGCAGACCATCAAAGAAAAGATAGAGATAATAGCAAAAGAGAAGATAAATCTGATTGGCGCAAGCAGGACAGACGCTGGCGTCCATGCGTTGGCACAGGCTGCAAATTTCAGGACAAAAAGCAGGATGAATGAAGGAGAATGGCAAAGGGCATTAAACAGCCTTCTGCCTTCTGATATTGTAATTAAAAAGGCAGAGATTGTTTCTTCTGATTTTCATGCCCGTTTCAGCGCCAAAGGAAAGATATATAAATATCTCATACTGAACCAACCCATCCCTTCTGCGCTATACAGAAACCATGCATGGCACATCACCTACCCATTAAAATTTACTGAGATGAGAAAGGCTGCAAAATTTCTTATCGGAAGGCATGATTTTTCTTCGTTCAGGGCATCCTCATGCACTGCTGAGAATCCTGTAAGGAGAATCAAAAGGCTCGCTATTACAAAGAAGGATGGCTTTATTCAATTCACCATTGAGGCAGACGCCTTTCTCCATCACATGGTAAGAAATATTATTGGAACTCTAATTGCTGTCGGAATCGGCAAACTAACACCAGATAAGATAGAAACCATCCTGAAAGCCAAGGACAGAAGGCTCGCAGGCAAAACAGCGCCTCCTCACGGGCTGTATCTTGTAAAGGTTATTTACAAATAACATCAAATAAGTTATATTAAAAACAAATGAAGATAATTGACCGCTACATAATCAAAGAGGTTCTTCCGCCCTTTATTCTCTCCCTTTTTGTCTTTACCTTTGTACTCTTTATGAACCAGATACTAAAACTGACTGACCTGCTGATAAATAAAGGTATAAGCCTTTTTATAATTATTGAGTTAATCGCCTTTATACTCCCGTCCTTTTTGGTTTTAACAATACCTGTCTCCACATTAACAGCCTCAATACTTGCATTCAACCGCCTCTCAAACGACGGCGAGATAACTGCCTTAAAGGCAAGCGGGGTAAGCCTTTACAGGATGATTCTGCCTGTTTCAGCATATGCATTTATTACAGGCTTGATAACTGTATACCTTATGGCATCTGCAATGCCTTACGGAAATTTTGCATTTAAAAATCTCCTTTATAAGACAATAAAGGCAAAGGCCTCTATTGGCATTGAAGAAGGCGTATTTAACGACACCTTTGAAAATCTGATGATTTATGTAAAAGAGATGCCGATGCCAGAGGAGTTTAACGGAATTTTTATATCAGACCTTCGCGACCCTAAGGAGCCGAATCTTATTATTGCAAAATCAGGCTCAATCATAACAGATGAAGATGCAAAGAATATAATTCTACGGCTGAAGAACGGAAGTCTTCACAGGGGCGACAAGGGTACTGACACATATCAGAAGGTAGAGTTTACTAATTATGATTTACAGCTTAATCTTGAGGTCAAGGAGAGCAAGATAACAAAGGGCCGCAGGGAAATGACAATAGGCGAGCTTCAGGATGAAATAGGCAAAATGAAAAAGGAAAAGAAAGGCTATAATGTCTTATTAATGGAGATAAACAAAAAATTCTCCATCCCATTCGCCTGCTTGCTGATGGGCATCATAGGCGCGCCTCTCGGCATAGCCTCAAGGCGGTCCGGAAGATCCGCCGGCTTTGCCGTAGCAATAGGAATAACACTCGCATATTATCTGATAAATATGTTCGGCGATTATCTTGGCAAAAAGGATTTAATACATGCCTTCTTTGCCATCTGGCTGCCGAACATATTCTTTACATTCTTTGGCGCATTCTTACTGGTAAAGTCTGCTAATGAATCGCCCTTTAAGATATTCAATCTTATTGTTGATATCTATTATCATATTTTAAATAAAATAGGGACAATTAAAAATAAAAAGAAATGAAAATATTATCCAGATACATAATAGAATCGTTTTTAAAAATATTCATGCTTTGCATGTGCGCCATCATTGTTTTATATCTTATAATAGAATTTGTGGAAAACCTTGACTACTTTGTTGAAAACAAGACCTCTCTCAGATATGCGTTAGAATATTTCGTCCTGAAACTCCCGATGATAATATTTCAGACAAGCCCTGTCACAATCCTGCTTTCAACATTATTAACCTTAGGCGGACTGTCAAAGAGCAATGAGATAACTGCAATGAAGGCAAGCGGTGTAAGCATTTATAATATAACCAACCCTTTGCTTGCGTTGACCTTTTTTATAAGCATTTTTATACTTCTTGGAAATGAAACAATAGTCCCGTATGCTACCCAGAAATTCTATCATGTAAAATATGTAATAATAGAAAAGAAACCCCAGAAGATATTCTTCAAGCAGGACAGGGTATGGTTCAAAGGCGGCAATGATACGATATTTAACATCCAGTTATTAGATGCAAAAAACAATCAATTTAAAGGCATCTCTGTATATAAATTTGACCCTGACTTTAATCTGACAGAGCGTATTGATGCAAAAGAGATGCAATACGAAAAGGATGAATGGCAACTGATAAAAGGCATGTCAAAGAAATTTTTAAAGGATGGGGCTATGGACATAGAAACCTTTGAAAAGGAGCCTGTTGCGCTGGATAAAAGGCCTGAGGAATTTAAAGAGGCGGTAAAAAAATCTGAGGAGATGAGTTTTGTTGAACTAAGAAACTATATAACAAAATTAAAAGAGGAGGGATTCAATGTCACGCGCTATATTGTTGAGCTCTACTCCAAAACTGCTATACCCTTTGTCAATTTCATAATGTGCCTTATTGCCATACCCTTTGCGCTCAGAAGCAGCAGAAGCAGCGGAATAGTAATGGGTGTGGGCATCAGCATGATCATCGGCTTTAGCTACTGGATCGTCCTCTCTTTCGGGATTTCATTGGGTAAAGGCGGTGTCCTGCCCCCCATCCTTGCAGCATGGCTTGCCAATATAATATTCAGCGCCGCAGGCGCTGTCATGCTTATAAGCACAAGGCAGTAGTTTACGTTCATTACCAGCAGGAAATTATTGTCGCTATCCTTTTGATAAAAACCTTGCAGCCTCTTCAGCAGGCAAAGGGTGGCTTATCAGATAACCCTGAAACTCATCGCATCCCTCATCAGATAAAAATTTTAACTGCTCTTCTGTTTCCACGCCTTCGGCTATGACTCTTAACTTCAAACAGTGCGCCATTGCAATAATGGCCTTAACAATTGCCTCGCTATCAGGGTCTTTTGCAATATCTTTTACAAAGGAGCGGTCAATCTTTAATGTGTCCAGTGGAAAGCGCCTTAAATAGCTCAGGGAGGAATAGCCAGTTCCAAAATCATCCACAGCGATTTTAAGTCCTAAATTTCTTAACTCGCGCAATATGCCAGCAGTTGACTTAGTATCCTGAATTATGCTCTCTGTAATTTCAAGCTCAAGATATTTGGGATCCAGTCTAACCTCTGACATGGCATGGTCTATGACTTTTATAAGATTCTGCTGTTTAAACTGTTTGCCGGAAAGGTTTACAGATATAAAAACAGGCGCAAAACCTGCTGCCTGCCACGTCTTGTTCTGTTTGCATGCCTCATTCAGCACCCACTCGCCAATTGGTATAATCAATCCAGTCTCTTCTGCCATTGGAATAAATTCTGAAGGAGGTATAATGCCTTTCTGTGAATGCTGCCAGCGTATGAGCGCCTCAAAGCCCACAACATTTCTTGTGCGGATATCAATCCTCGGCTGATAATAAACCCTGAACTCCTGCTTATCCAGAGCCTTGCGCAGGTTATTTTCAAGGTTGAGGATATCTAAGGCGGTCTTATTCAGGGACTGTTCATAAAACTTATAATTATTCCTGCCTTCATTCTTGGCATGATACATTGCAGCATCGCAATTCTTAAGCAGGGTATCAACATCCTCTCCGTCTATGGGATAAATAGCAATACCAATGCTTGCAGTAATAAATACCTCCCGGCCTTCTATGTCAAATGGCGGAGCTATCGCATCAAGGATGCGCTGCGCCACTTTTATCGTATCATGAACCTGGGCAATCTCTGTCAGCAATATGGTAAATTCATCTCCGCCAAGACGGGCTACAACAGCGCTGAATTCATCTGCGCTGTAGCGGCTGATGGAGTCGCTCTTGCGAATACAGTTAGATAAACGATCGGCAACCTGCTTCAGCATCTCATCGCCTGCAGGATGCCCCAGAGTGTCATTGATGCGCTTAAAATTATCAAGGTCAAGGAATAATATTGCCAATATTCTCTGATGCCGCTGGGCAATTAACAATGTTTGGTTCAAACGGTCTTTAAACAAGGCGCGGTTCGGCAGGTTTGTTAAACTATCATAATAGGCTAAAAATAAAATCTTATCTTTTGCCTTTTTTATCACTGTAATATCCTGCGCAACACACACAATACCCTGCGGCCTGCCGCTTTTATCATGCATTACCGCTGCAGAAAAGAAAACAGGTATATTTCCGCCATTCTTTGAAACATAAATCTGCTCTGTATCTCTGACAGAATCAATCTTTATTAAATTATCAAGGCCGTTTTCGCTGAATAGAACCTCGTCCCAGCGAAGAATCATGTTAATAGATTTTCCTATCAGATCCTCTTCTCTATATCCAAGGAGTTGAAGGGCAGCCCTGTTGACTGTTTTGATAGCGCCGTCAAGGCCAAGAACAATAAGCGTTTCAGCCATGCTCTTAACAATATTATCAACATAATCCCTTGAAATAATGGTCTCATGAAGGCTCTTTGACATCTTATTAAAACTGTCAGTCAGATCCCCTATTTCATCTCTGGATTTTATTTTCAGCTCTATCCCAAGATTCCCTCTGCCAACCTCTGCTGCTGCATCCCTCAGTTTTATTATTGGCTTCACAACAGAGTTAGCAAAAAACAATACAATGAAGATTGAAATAATAATAATCGGCAAGGAAACAGCAATAACCCTGTCCCTTAATTCAACAGCAGGCGCAAATGCCTTTGCTGTTGGGATGTGCATAATCAAAGTCCAGCCATTTCCCTTAAAGTCCTGATAGCCATCTTCATTGGAAAAAACAAGGATGTTTTCTTCTTTTAATCCTTTATGTATATCAAAATACCCTCTTATATTGCCGACCATCTTATGCACCATATTTTTTTTTATATCTTCCCACATTGCCAATCTTTCCTTTAATATCCCCTTTCTGTTATAGTTTGAATAAAGCAATAAACTGCCTCTGTCAATCAGATCTATTTCTGTATCCTCTCCGTGTATGCCGACTGCCATGCTTACCACATCATATAACTTGCCAATAGGCATTCGCGCAACCACTACCCCAAATACATTTCCATCTTTATCCTTCACAGGTGATGCAAAGTAAATAATAACAGCATTCAGCTCCTCTACAAATCTGATGTCTGATGCTGCACTTACAGCGCCTTTGCCAAGCACATATTCTGACCATTGGCTTGCTTTATTTTCTTTGCCCAAGTGCATCATGTTGGTATCTGCCATCCTTATTAGGTTTACATCAAAAAAGGACAGGGAAATGTAAATTTTATACAGGTTTCTATATTCTATTAACCTTTCTGTGATTATTTTAGAAGCGGAATTTCTTGAGCTGATTATCGGGTCATTTGCAATCAACCTTATATCCAAAGACCTTTCATATAACACCATGTCTATTGCATCCATTGTCTTCCATGCCGTATCCTCCAATTCCTTTGTTATCTGCATCTCCAATGTTTTAACATTTGATATATAGACAATATAAGAAATGAAAACACCGAGGACAAGGGTTATCCCCAGCATCAATAAGGTAAGTTTTATCTTAAAGCTTATCGGTTTTATTCGCAGCATTGTTGGTTAGACACTAAAGTAATTATTATCTAACTAATTCATTAATAAACCTCGGCTCAATAACCTCGTCAATGTTCGGCATCTTTGACAACTGGCCCCTCTTAAAATAAAAATCTGCAATGCCCTCACCAAAGTTGTGCAGTGACACCGCGGCTTTCTTTCCCATTGCCTCAACATTCTCTTTTAAATCAAGATGGCGGACATCATTAAACCCGCCCTCCATCTCTTCAACAGACATATCCTCTGCCTTTGCCATAATCTTCATTGCCTCATCCTTGTTTGAAAAAACATATGCCTTTGCTTCCACCAATGATTTAATTATACGCTTTATATCATCAGGCCTCTCCTTGATTATCTTTGCATTAAATGCCAAAACATCCGATATAACGCCCGGGATATCACCTGCCTTTGCCAATCTTTTATAACCCTTTTTCAATGCCTGCGAGGTTACAGGCTCCCATGTGTGGCCTGCGTCAATCCTCCTCTGTTCCAGAGCAGTTAATACATCCAGCGCCGGGATATTTTCAAACTTCACATCAGCCTCTTTTAATCCTGCCTTCTCTAATGTTTTAAGGACAAAGATATGAGAAAAGGTGTTTACCCCTTCAAAACTTACAACCCTGTTTTTAAGGCCTGCTATTGATTTCACCTCTGTCCTTCCGATTATCACATCCCCTGCATCTGAATAATCTGAGACATAAACCACCTTAGTTGTAATCCCCTCTGAATTAAGCATGATAACATCTGCAAGCACATCAAAGAATCCGTCAACCTCGCCATTCTTATACAACTCAGCAGATTCAGTAATGTTCTTTTTTAGCATTAATTCAACATCAACATTATTCTTCTTAAAAAAACCCTTTTCCTTTGCAATAAAGGCATGGGCATAACCGGGCCAGACATTTATGCTTATCTTTATCTGCCTCAGCTCCTTCTTTTCACAGCCTGAAATCAGAATCATAATCAACAAAAAAGCGCACAAAAATATTGTCTTTCTCATATAATCCTTCCTCCTCTCTGCCGCAAAAATAAAGTGTGTATCATGCTGCATTTTATTTTTTAATAATAATTGATGACTTAGCTTCCAAAAAAACCTAATCTTAGAAACCTAAATAACCTGAATCAATAAAGAATAGAACTGCGCGGATATGAATGTTAATGACATGATAACTTTAAGCCGTATTGGGATTCTTTGATTGTTAATTATACCAAATTTTTTAAAAAAGTGGGGTATAGATACAAAATTTGCACAACTAAGTGGAAAATAATGAGAAAGCCCTGATAAAGCTTAGCTACTTTACTGTTGCAAACATCTCTATATTAATGTAATATTTAGGAGGCTGTTGAAAAACTCACAAAATGTCCATCAATGTCATTCCCGCATGCTTTTAGCGGGAATCCATAACTTTGTAAATTCAAGAGATTCGGGATTCCTGCTTTCGCAGGAATGACAAACAAAACATGAATAAATACTTTTTCAACAGATTGATTACACAGATATCTCAACGGAGGGTGGATAAAATCCAATTACAGGAAAGGAGAAATGTTATGAAAAGGTTGCTTCACTTCACAGTAGTTCTTGTATCATTAACAACCCTCATCGGCTGTTTTGTAACAACAGGAAAGTATCAGGACAAGGTAAAAGAGGCGGAGAAGTACCAGAGTGAGCTTGACAAGGCAAATGCTGCACTGAATAAGACGAATAGCGAAAATAAGGCATTAAACGACCAGATTGTATCATTAAAAGGCAGGATTGAATCACTTGAAAGCGACATTTCAAGACTTAATGATTCAATGAAGGCGAGCAAGGATGCGCAGTCCAAGACCATTGCTGAACTGATGCAGAAGAACAGGGAGCTGCTAAATGCAAAAGGCGAATTGTCAATGGAGATGGAGAGGCTTGCAAGGGAGAAAGAGGAGGTGGTTGCAAGGCTGAAATCCACTTATGACAACCTTGTTAAAGACCTTCAGCAGGAGATTAAGCAGGGCGAGATAAAGATTACGCAGATTAAAGACAAGCTCTCTGTTAATATGGTAGAAAAAATCCTTTTTGACTCTGGCAAGGCAGAGATAAAACCAAAGGGAAAAGAGGTTCTGAAAAAAGTCGGGGATATATTGAAGAAGGTAACTGACAAACAGATAAGGATAGAGGGGCATACAGATAATGTGCCAATTGGCCCTGGCTTGCAGGCAAAGTATCCCACGAACTGGGAGCTTTCAACAGCAAGGGCAACAACAGTTGCAAGATTCCTGCAGGACAAGGCAGAGATTGACCCGAAACTTCTTGCAGCAGCAGGATATTCAGAATTCAGGCCGATTGCAGGCAATGATACTGACGAAGGCAAGGCACAGAACAGAAGGATTGAGATAGTGCTTCTGCCGCTTGATGTGGACAGGGTGCTTGAAGGAAAATAGATTAATGGAGGTTATCACAAGCCATACCAATGCGGACTTTGACTCCCTTGCATCCATGCTTGCAGCAAAGAGACTTTATCCAGAGGCAATACCAGTCTTCTCAGGCGCGCAGGAGAGGAATGTCCGCAATTTTTTTTCAAAGACTCCTGAGGATGCCTTTGGCATAGCAAAAATCAAAAACATTGAGCTTGATAAGGTTACAAGGCTCATCTTAGTGGATGTAAAGACGCCTGAGAGGCTTGGAAGGTTTTCAGAGATAATAAGCAGGCCTGATTTAAAGATTCATATATACGACCATCACCCGCATACAGATAAGGATATCCATGGCGAGGTTGAGGTTCTTGAGATTGTCGGCGCAACAACAACAATCTTCATAGAAAAACTCATAGAGAAAAAGATTGATATTACGCCTCAGGATGCAACCCTCTTTGCGCTCGGGATATATGAAGAGACAGGCTCTTTAACCTTCCCATCCACAACACCAAGGGATTTGAAGGCAGCAGCATATCTGCTTTCCAAAGGCGCTGATTTAAACCTTGTCTCAGACTACATAATAAAAGAGCTTGATGCAGAGCAGATAGAAATATTAAATGACCTTCTTCACTCTGCAAAGGAATATTATTTTCACGGCATAAAGGCCATCATTGCCATTGCATCAACTGAAAAATATGTTGGCGAGCTTGCGCTGATAGCGCATAAGCTGAGGGACATGGAGAATATAAATGCCCTCTTTGTCCTTGTTCGCATGGAGGACAGGATACACATTGTAGCAAGAAGCCGCATGCCAAATGTGGATGTCGGCAAGATATTAAAGGAGCTCGGAGGCGGCGGACACTCTACTGCTGCATCAGGGACGATAAAAGATTTAACAATCGTTCAGGTGCAGGAAAGGCTTATTGATATACTAAACAGAAAGGTTACGCCAACAAGGGTTGCAAAGGACATAATGACAACTCCGATTAAAACTGTTCAGATAGACGCAAGCATAAAAGAGGCAGAGCGGATAATGACGCAGTATAGCGTGAATGTCCTCCCTGTGCTTGATAAAAACAGGTTTGTCGGCCTTGTGTCAAGGGAGATGATACAGAAGGCAATCTTCCACCACTTGGAAGGCGCAAAGGCATCTGATTTCATGTATACAGAGATGCAGAAGGTTGGCCCTGACACGCCGTTTGATAAGATAGAATCGCTCATGGTTGAAGGTAATCAGAGATTCATGCCTGTTGTAGAGAATGACAAAATTATCGGCGCTATTACAAGGACAGACCTTTTGCGAACGCTCCATGATGATATATTGATGAAACCGCTCGGCGCAGAGGATCTGCCAAAAGGTTTTCATTATACATACAGCAGAAAACTCGGCCATCTCTTAAAGGAGCGTCTGCCTGATAATGTAGAAAAACTATTAAAAGATATCGGAAAGATTGCAGATGAAGCGGGGGTTAATGCCTATGCAGTCGGCGGCTTTGTCCGCGACCTCCTCCTTGGGTATGAAAACTTTGATGTAGATATTGTGATAGAAGGCGACGGCATTGCCTTTGCAAATAGATTCGGAAAAAAATTCAAGGCAAAGGTAAAGAGCCATCAGAGATTTGGCACTGCAGTTGTAATCATGCCGGATGGTTTCAGGCTTGATGTTGCAACTGCAAGGACAGAGTATTACGAATACCCGACTGCGTTGCCGACTGTTGAGCTAAGCTCTATAAAGAAAGACCTCTACCGAAGGGACTTTACCATTAATACACTTGCAATAAAACTAAACAGCAATGACTACGGGAACCTCATTGACTTTTTCGGCGGCCAGAGGGATATAAAAGAAAAGGCAATAAGGGCGCTTCACAATCTCAGTTTTGTTGAAGACCCGACAAGGGTCTTTCGTGCAATAAGGTTTGAGCAGAGATTTAATTTTAAAATTGGCAAGCATACCCAGAACCTTGTTAAGACTGCTGTAAAAATGGAGCTGTTTCACAAGCTGAGCGGCAAAAGGGTCTTTAATGAGATGAAGCTCATATTTGAGGAGGCAGAGCCTGTTAAGGCTTTATCAAGGATGTCAGAGCTTGACCTGCTAAAGTTTGTCCATCCAAAAATTACATTTAAAGATGAAAGCGCCCGCCTCTTTGAAAAGATTCATGAGGCAGTTGCATGGTTTGATCTGCTCTTTTTGGATATAGCAATTGAAAAATGGCTGATATATTTCATGGGTCTGATAAACGGACTTGGCATAAAGGATGTTGAAGAGATTTGCAAGAGGCTCACTATCCCTGAAAAATCCGCTAAAAAACTGATAGAGGCGAAGGAAAATGCTGAGACAGTATTATCAGAATTCCAGAGTCACACAACACCGCAGCCGAGCAGGATACACCGCCTTTTGCATACCCTTTCTGTTGAGACAATCGTATTCATGATGGCAAAGGCAAAAGAGAAAATGGCCAAAAAATATATATCCCTGTATCTGACTGAACTAAGAAAGATAAGCCTGTCTATCACAGGCAGGGACCTGATAAAAATAGGCGTTAAGCAGGGGCCGAAATTCAGAACAATCCTTGAAAAGGCATTTGAAAAGAAAATGAACGGCATCTTAAAGACAAAGAAAGACGAATTGAAATTTGTAAAGGGGCTCAAAAGTATTTAAATGAATAGTCAGAAATATCTTTTAATTGGATTGATAATCCTTTCTTCTCTGCTCTTCTTTCATAAATTAGGCTCATACACGCTCTTTGATGTTGACGAGGCGGTATTCTCAGAGGCATCAAGGGAGATGATAGAAACAGGCGACTGGATTACGCCCAAATATAACTATATAAACAGATACGACAAACCAGCGCTCTTTTACTGGCTTATGGCATCATCATATTTAGTCTTTGGCATAAATGAATTTGCAGCAAGATTTTCGTCTGCTTTAATGGGTGTATTTTTAATTACTGCAACATTCCTTTTTGCAAAGAGGATTGATGAAAAGATTTACGGACTATTAAGCGGCTTTATACTGGCAACATCTATTGAGATAATCGGCCTTGCCCACTCTGCTATCACTGATATGACGATTACATTCTTCATTGCAACAAGCCTATATCTTTTCTTCCTTGCGATGGAAGGCCATGATAAAAGGCTCTATCTTATATCATACGCATTAATGGCGCTTGCTGTGCTTACAAAGGGGCCTATAGGCATCGCAATACCTGCAATAACAATCATACCTTATCTGATATTGACTAAAAGGTTCAAGGAAACGCTAAGAGAGGCGCGGTTGTTTTCAGGCGTGATAATCTTCTTGGCCATTGTCCTTCCATGGTATATTCTGGAAATCAGGGCAAATGGATGGGAATATATAAATGCCTTTTTTCTAAAGCACAACATCCAGAGATTCACCAGTGTAAACTCCGGGCACAGCGGCCCGATTTTCTACTACATCCCTGTAATACTCATCGGCTTTTTTCCATGGAGCGCCTTCTTGCCTTACGCTATATACAAATTAACACCGAGAGATTTAAAGGAACTAAATTTAAACAGCAGGCTTATGCTTTTTTCAGTTATCTGGCTCTCAGCAGTATTTATATTCTTCTCTCTATCAAGGACAAAACTGCCAAACTACATAGCATCACTGTTTCCGCCAATGGCATTGATTACTGCAATGCTGTTAAAGGAATTCTTAGTTGGTAATAAGAAGGCGTCAAAAGGAACAAGATATTCTGCTGTCTTCTTCTCAATCCTCTGCCTGTTCCTTGCTGCTGCCTTTTTCCTTATACCTGCAATGTTAAGCAGGATACACCCATCCCTTCCAGACGGATTTGCAGATATACCTATTAAGATTGGAAAGTGGCCGATTATTTTGGCTATAGTTTTTTTTGCGTCAGGGATATTATTTGTTGTTGCTTTTTTAAAAGATATGCGAAGTTTATTAATCGGGGTAATCGGCCTCACATCCTCCATATTTATATTAATTGCCTTTAATCTTGCCATGCCTGATATAGAAAGGTTGATTCAATCTCCGCTTAAAAATTTTGCAGCAGTCATAAGAGAAAAGAACGAGCCTGGAAGAAGGATTGCTTCATACCGCATAAATAATCCGAGCATCCTGTTTTATGCCCAGCAGAAGGTTCTTACCCTGCATAAGGATGATATAGAAAAACTCAAGGCAATGGCAGGGGAAGGAGCGCCGTTGTATATAATTACAAAACTCCCTTATGCAAGGGAATTAAAAGAGGCAACAGGAATGCACTATGCTGGACAGAATAGCATATATATATTGCTGGCAAACAATATGGCGCAGTGCAGGTTAAGCAATAAAAAATGAAGGCACTGGTTTGTCATTCCTGCATGTATTTAGCAGGAATCCAGTTAAAAACTAATCATGAACAAAAAAACTATATTTAAAAAAGCTCTCTATATCTTAACACCCATAATAATCCTATTAATCCTTTTTGCCCTTGACCAGCAAATCAGGGGGGTTGTAAAAACAAACATCAACTCAGCAGAATGGGAAATGCTTGTCCAGACCCTGAATAAATTCGGCGACGGCGGTGTTCAGGCTGTTGTCGCAATAATTATGATATTTGCCGGCTATCTTAAGAAGGAGGCTGATTTACTAAAAACAGGGAAATACGGCCTGTTTGCCATTATTGCTACAGGGATTGCAGTACAGATAATCAAGCACATCATAGGGAGACCTCGGCCAACACTTACCGATGCAGGGATCAGCAACTTCGGCCCTTCAATTTCAATAGGCCTTGACTCCTTTCCATCAGGACACACAGCATCGTCATTTGCGCTTGCAGCGGTTTTATCATCAGCATATCCCAAGGGCAAATACGTTTTTTATTCACTCGCCGGAATTGCCGGCCTATCAAGGATATACCTTGACTCCCACTTTGCCTCAGATGTCTTTGCAGGCGCAATTCTTGGCACAGCAGTGGGTTTGTTATTTGTCTGCAGGATGATCAGACAGCCACACCAGCAGTAAAAATAAAAAAAACTATTAACTTGTGTGGAGATTCTAATCCCTCTAACTTATTCCTTTTCCAATATTAGTGAAAATTCTGTTGTCCGGCCTTTTCTTACTGCTATCTTCTGCACAACGTTTTTAAAACCAGACAGCTTGAAGCTTACTGTATAAGTCCCGGGCGCAAGGTCAATGGTAATAGGGGATAGGCCGTAATACACATCATCTATATAGACCTGAACCTTTTGCGGCGCAGTATCCAGAAATATTCTACCTTCATTGCTTAATATAACATCTTCTCTAACAGGCTCTACTGACTGCGGCTTTGGCTTTTCTATGACTGAGGCAGCATCAGTCAGGGTTTGTTTCACAACCTTGGCAAGGGAGGATGAAATATACTTGGATAGAGTCCCCCTCGTGTTGCCCATAACACCTGCAAACCTTTCATTTTTTTCTTTAGCCTTGCCTGTCCATAAGATGCTGTTGTTTTTAGCATCTATTAACCTTGTTTCTATCTCTATCTCAATACTGTCTTTAGCCTCGATATCAAGTTTAAAGGCCTTTACAGAGCCTTCTATTAAAAAGTCTGCATCTGACGATTGGGTGTTGTTATCTGCAGCCACAACTTTAAAACCAGATATTACAAGCTGCTCTTTGAACGCATCTGTTACAAGGTCTGCTGGTTTTCTTTCAAGAATAAGTTCAGCAGAGTCTATTCCAAAAACAGTTGCTTTTATATTGCCTATTTCATTAGATGGATTTTTTCTTTCGTCCTTGTATGGAACAATAAGAATCTTTAGAGGCTCTTTTAGAGAAATGGCCGACGCCCCATGTTTCGAATCATATTTTACAGCAAGCGGTTTTGTGCATCCCAACAGGATAAATACAAATCCTAAAAATAATATGCCTTGTATTCTGTATTTCATATAAGTAAATAATAAATAAAAAGGGGAGGGTTAACCTCCCCAAGCGTTTTAAAATCATTCTTCAACTTAGAATGCGGCAAACAACATAAGAGTGGTAAGCTGTTTTCCATCTGCCTCTCTGTTATTTTCTGGAATTTTATAGTAATTGCCGCCTAAGATAGAATGGTCTAATTCTAACCGCACATTCTGTGCTAAGTGATATGTTGCCCCAAATGTAATTGCATTTTGTTTATAATTATCAGCAGTTGCTTTTGTATCACTCCTGTCCTGACCTGCGAGGTAGCCTACTGATACACTCGCCTTACGTGGAATCACGCCCAATTCAGCCAGCACAGACCATGCCATTTTGTCCTTGTCAGTGCTGCTGTTAAACAAATTTGCAGTTCCGCCTGCATTGGATTTTTTTGCATCCCCTAATGTCAGATAAACACCCACTGGCAGCCCTGTATCCTTATAAATACCGAATGGCAGCCCTACATAGCCCTGAACCTGGGCGTCTATTGCCCATGCATCTGCATGGGTATAAGTATTGCCTCCGGATTTCCCTGTTCCGCGCCAATACTGAGCGCCTGCGCCAAAGTCCCAGCCCATAAACTGCGGTGTTGCTGCAACACGGGCATAACTCATGTAAGGGCCAAAGTCTGTTGTGCCGTGGGCAGGCCCCCAAAGAGAGTAATTCACGAAGAACATCTGATGGGAAACCACAAACGCCAAGCCCTCTGCCTTAGCTGTGTCGGCATCAGTTGTTCCTATATATCTTTGTGCCGTTGTCCACTTTGCATGCTCAAGCACCCGCTGCATTGCAATTGCGCCGGTATTTAAAAGTTCAAAACCATAAGAGGCCCCCAGCGCATCTGTGGTAAATGGAATGACGCTCAGCTTTACAGGACCAACACCATATACAATGGGCATTTTAAAAGATGTAAAAAGGTTAGTTTCAGTGACTGTAACTGTGTCTCCAGCACTGTCAGTAACTACCGTCTCACCTGGTGTTAAGCCAGCCTCTAATAAAAACCCTACATGCTCGCCTGCGCGGCCGCCTATTAACAATGCCGCCTCATCAGGGAACTGCAGCTCTCCCTTATTTGTGCCTTTGCTTCCATTGGTAGGACCAGTAGCGCCATCATTGTCTTTGCCATTTGTCTTCTGATACCTTACTTTAGTAACCAATGAGGCATTCAGGGTTGAAGGCAAAGAGAGAATCTCTCCTTCAATAAGGCTCTCACCGCCTATCTGCGTATAACCGCCTGCCTTGAAGGCCCTGCCGTATGCATTCAGTTCAGGAAAATGCTGGAAATGACAGACAAAACATGCCTGACCTGTTTGGCGGGCGAAGGCCGGAATCGCATTGGCCTTCGGGATAAGGAGCAGCGAGGTACCGAGGAAAAAAAGAAACACAAGCAATACAAGCAACATATTTTCTTTCTTCATATTTCCTCCCACGATTATGTTATTATCAATCTCGTCTCGTTATTCTGTTTTAAAACTACAATCAAGGGTTTTTAAACACCCTCCCATTGATGATACCGTTCATTTGATAATACACATCATTAATAAAGATATCAGGCCGCCTTCTTACCTCCTTTCATTAAATTTGGATTTAACGTATATAACATTATTTATAGCAGAAGTTATCAGATTGTCAAGCAATACTTGCCAACTTATTGTATTTGCTGAATATCTTCATACAAACGGAAAATGGCAGGCAACATAGTGGCTTGCGCCTGTCTCTGTTAATTTGGGTTCGTTTTGCGGATCAGTGCATTCTTTGGGATTGCCCCGCGCCTTAAACACATCGCACCTCGGATGAAAGCGGCAGCCTGTAACAGGCCGCTCAAAATCAAATGCCTGCCATGAAAGCCTGCTGACAGAGAGAACCTTCTCACTGCCCTCTGTCAGGGATGACCACAAAACATTTGTATACGGATGCATAGGCTTATGGGCAATCCTGCCGCTTAAACCCATCTCAACAATCCTGCCCATGTACATAACAGCAACCTTATTGCTTATCAGCTCCACAAGCCTCAGGTCATGCGATATAAAAAGATAAGAGAGCCCTAATTCCTCCTGCAAATCCCTAAGCAGGTTTATTACCTGAGCCTGAATAGATACATCAAGCGCAGATGTCGGCTCATCTGCAATAATGAATTTCGGCTTAACAGCAATGACCCTTGCAATGCCAACACGTCTCTTTTCACCGCCGCTCAGTTCATCAGGATAATTACTAAGCTTGCTCTTTTTAAGGTTCACCTGATTCAATAATTCCGATATCCTTTTATTCATTCCATAGTAATCAAGCTCTTCATATACACTTATGGCCTCTTTTAAAATATCCCTTACCTTCATCCGCGGGTTTAATGCAGCGTCTAAGTCCTGAAATATCATCTGCATCTGGCTCCGCACCTTTCTTAATTCTGACTTCCGAAGATTTAGCAAATCCATGCCATTGAAAACAATCTTTCCATCTGTCGGCTCAATGAGTCTGAGTATGAGCTTGCCTACAGTTGTCTTTCCGCATCCGCTCTCGCCAACTAAACCAAGCGTCTCCTTCTCCTTCAGATAAAAGCTCACATCATCAACAGCAGGTATTATCCTCTTCTCCTTTTTCAAGGCAGAGAATATCCCTGTGGAATGATAAAAAAATTTTTTAAGATTTATTACATCAAGTATTGTGTCTGACATATAGCCTACTCTCTATCCATTAAGGCTGTTCAAAAAGCTCCAGATGCAAGACGGAGCGAGGCATCGCACCGCAGCATACCCCCTCCACCGCAGCAGATTGACTTTTTCAACAGCCTTCTATCCCTCTGCAAGGTAGCAGCGCATATAGTGCCCTGTCCCAATCTCTATCATCTCAGGCTCAGCCTCTTTGCATTTCTTTTTTACCCTGTCATTCTTTAAATCACACCGTTCATAGAATCTGCATCCCCTGTAGAGTGTAATAGTATCAGGGACATCACCCTTGATTGCCCTGAGCCTCTCTTTCATCTTTATCTCCTCTACTGTAGGCTGGGAATTCAGAAGCGCTATAGTATACGGATGCCTGATAAAGGAATTGCTGTCCATTATCTCCCTTTTTAAGCCGTATTCAACAATCCTGCCGCCATACATAACCGCAATCCTGTCAGCAAGCTGCATAATAACGCTCATATCATGCGTAATAAGCAGGATTGTCAGATTAAGCTCCTCTTTTAATTGTTTTAAAAGCTCAATTATCTTTGTCTGAATAGTTACATCAAGCCCTGTTGTCGGCTCATCAGCAATCAGAAGCGCCGGCTCTGATGAAAGCGCCATTGCAATCATTACCCTCTGGCACATGCCTCCGCTCAGGCCAAACGGATAATCATAAAGCCGCATGGACGGCGAATCAATCTGAACCCGCTCAAGCCATTTAGCAGCAGCATCTATTGCCTCTTTTTTTGCTGATATGCTGCTGTGAAGCATTATTGACTCTGCAATCTGATCCCCAACAGTAATAAATGGATTTAGCGCAGATTTTGGATTCTGAAATATCATGCTTATGACCTTGCCCCTTATCCCCTTTATTAAAATTTCGCTTCTCTTCAACCATCCTGCAACATCCTTTGTTATCTCAAGTATCGCCTTTCTTTTTGTTTTGACAGATACATAGTCAGACAGCCCTTCCAGAAGATTGATCGCCTTTCCATTGTGAGTTAACAAGATGCTGCCTGAAATAATCCCGGGGCCGTCAGTTATCAAACCCATTACGGATTGGGCAGTAATGCTCTTTCCGCAGCCTGATTCACCTACAATACCGAGCACCTCTCCCTTCCTGATGCTGAAGGAGACACTGTCAACAGACCTTATGAATGCCTCCTTTGCATAGGAATAGAAGTATGTCCTTAAATCCTCTACCTTTAATACCTCGTTTATCACTACCTTCTCCTTCTCCATTCAAGGAGATTGTTCAGCCCATCGCCAAGAAGATAGAAACCGAGTATGCTGATTAATATTGCCACAGCAGGCGCAGTTGAAAGAAAAAAATCGCCCCTGAAGAAATAGTCCTTGCCGGCAGCAACCATGTTGCCCCAGCTCGGCTCAGGCTCCTGAACGCCAAAGCCAAGATAGCTCAGGCTTGTCTCTATAAGTATCACCTCTGCCATCCCGAGTGTCGCCTGAATAATAACTATTGCCTTGCAGTTATACCAGAGTATGTGTTTAAAAATAATATCTCTGGTCTTAAGGCCCAATGCCTTTGCAGCCTCAATAAAGTTCCTTTTTTTTAAGAAGATAACCTTTGATTTTATCAAAGACGCAACAGTGGGAATATTCGTTATCCCGACAATAAGCATTATGAAATATATACCTGGCCTGAAAAAGGCAATAGCAAGGAGGATAATAACCATCTTTGGTATGGAATCTATAAGGTCAAGGATATATGAGATTATGGAATCTGTCCTGCCTCCATTATAGCCTGAGACAAGGCCTGCCATTGTGCCAAAGAAGAGGGCAATGATAATAGATAGAAGCCCCGGCATGAAGTATGCCTGAGAGCCGACAATAATCCTGCTTAATATATCCCTTCCCATAAAGTCTGTGCCGAGGATATGTTTGTAATCAGGAGACTGCATCATCTCTTTCAGGTTTATCCCAAGAGGGTCATAAGGAAGGAGATGAAGGACTGCGGCAATATAAGAGCTCAGCACAAATAAGACAACAATAAGACCAAAGCCTATCTGTATCAAATCCTTCTTGTTCGCCCTTCGCCAGATGGGTATCTGCGAAAACTCGCTGACCTCTGCCCCCCTTTGTACATACCTTGTTCTCAAGCATCCTCTCCTTTTTCACTTGTCTGGGGATTCACAAAGGCAAATACAATAGTCTGCGACAGCCTGCCGAGATGAACAACAACAGCAGCAAATATTGTAATGCCCATGATTACAGGATAGTCCCTGTCAAGCGATGCCTGCCATGCAAGCCTCCCCATGCCCGGCCAGTTAAAGACCTGCTCCACAACAACAGCGCCGCCAAGTATAAAGGGAATCTTTGCTGCAATCATTGTAGTAACAGGGATAAGGATGCCTTCTTTAAAGGAGTGCCTCCAGATAGATGCGCCTTTTGCCTTTGCAGCCTTTATATAATCCTCTGAAAGAACACGCTCAAGCTGTGTTCTCATGTGCCTTATTATTTCGCTTATTGAACCGTTGCCAATGCCGAGCACAATTATAGGCAGAAGGAAATATATCCAGTTAAGCCTAAAACCGCTCGGCGCCCCGGCAGATAAAAACGGAAAGATATTAAATTTTTTTGCAAAGATATAGATAGCTATATAACCAAGCCAGAAAACAGGAAGCGCAGATAATATGTATGCAAATAGTGTCAGTCCCCATGAAAGAAAAGGGCGGCGCCTTAATGAGGATACAACAGCAATTGGAACAGCAATCAGAAGCGTAACAATCAATGAGCCGATTGTAAGGATAAGGGTATTAACGCCGACATTTATCAGCTCGCTAAAAACAGGCTTTCCTGTCCTGAAGGAATTGCCAAAATTGCCGCGAATAAGATTATTGAGCCATGAGAGGTATTGAACAGCAATACCCCTGTCAAGACCAAGCTCCCTTTTGATTGCCGCAATCTCTTCCGGATTCTGCGTCTGGATATTTATAAAGATGTGAAGCGGGTCTCCTGGCGCAAAATGAAGGATTGAAAATATGAGAAGACTAACGCCCAAAAGAAGAAGGATGGTAATAAATAACTCCCGTAAAACAAGTTTCAGGATCGGCTTCCATAATAGGGTATATTTCATAATACTGAAGAAATTGGCGTCCTATCTGTCATTCCCGCGGAGGCGGAATCCAGTTCTTATAAATCAAAAATCAAATGTCAAAATGTAAAATTATGGAATTCCTTAATTTTGATTTTTAATTTTTGCATTTTACATTTGATGCTCTGGATTCCTGCTTTCGCAGGAATGACAATACTCACATCTTTATAAAGTTTATTTCTGCTCTGCCTCTGGTATAAACCACTCATCAGCAAAGCTGAAGAATTTGTACGGATGTATCTCTACCTTTCTCACCTTTTTCTGAACGCCTGCATAGTTTGTCAATGTCCAGAGAAAGGTGTATGGATTTTCATCAGCTATAATTGAATGCAGTTTTTGATTGATCGTCCTCCTCTTCTCAAAATCAAGCGTGAGTTTGCTTTCTGCAATAAGCGCATCCACATCAGGATTGGAGTATCCTCCGAAATTGTTCTTCCACTGGCCTATCTCGCCTGAATGAAAGAGAGAGGAGATATCTGCTGAATCATCAAATACCCATGATGCAAAGATTATATCAAAATTGTTCTCTGCAAACACATCCTCTTTCCATGCCTGCCATTCCCTGAACTCCACCTTTACATCAACCCCTACATTCTTGAGGTAGTTCTGAAAGGCAAGCACAACCCTCTTTACTGCCTCGCTCTCCTTTTCTATTGGAACCTTTAAGACCGCTGTAAATGGCTTACCGTCCTTTTCAACTATTCCATCGCCGTTGGTATCCTTGAAACCCGCCTCTGACAAAAGCTCCTTTGCCTTTGCCGGGTCATAAGGCAGCGGCTTTATATCAAGGTTATATGCCCAGCTACCGGGTGCAAATGGGCCTGAGATAATTGTTCCCCTTCCGTTAAAGAATGATTCAAGCATCTCTTGTCTGTTGATTGCGTATGTAAATGCCTTTCTCACCTTCTTATCTGCCAAAAATGGGTTTTTAAGATTGTATCCAAAGAATGAATAGGAAAGCGCATTGTATGGATACAGGATAAATCTCTTATCGCCCTCAATCTCCGGAATATTCCTCGGATTAACAAGAACCATCATGTCTATTGCATTAAACATCAGAGCCTGCGTCATGATGTTCTGGTCAGCAAAGGGTTTTGCAATAAGCTTGTCTATATGCGGACGGCCTTTGAAATAATTCTCATTTGACAGCAGGACTATCTCGCCGTCGCTGGTGACTGTCTTTAGATAATACGGTCCTGTGCCTATAGGATTCTGCACAAAGGGGTCGTCCCTTGTTAAGAACTCCTGGTTTCTCGGACCGTGCTTTGGAATAATCTTGAATGTAAATTTTGCGAGGGCATTTAATATCGGCCTCTTTAATGTAAACTGTACCGTATCAGAATCTACCTTTTTGACCTCCTGTATAAACTCATATCTCAATTTTAATGGTGTAATAGTCTTGGGATGAGACATTATATTATAGGTAAATATCACATCATCAGCGCTCAGATACCTGTCCTCAGCAGTGCCCTGGGGCTTATGCCACAAGACATCCTTTCGCAGATGGAATGTAAATGTCCTGTTATCAGGGCTTATCTCCCACTTGTCTGCAAGCTCAGGCACAACCTCTTGTTTTTCATTTATTCCGACAAGACCGTTGAATATAAGCTCCACTATTCTTACAGCAATCATCTCATTGCTTGTAATCGGATCTAAGGTTGCCGGCCTTCCAAACTCGCCGTATGAAAGTGCGCCCCCATTCGGCCTGCCGTCGCCTTTGTCCTTTGAAAAAGTATTTGAGCTGACTGCAAAAAATAGTATAAAACTAATAATAAATATTTTTTTCATAATTTCCTCCTATCTAATATATCCTCACATCTCCTGAGCCCTTTTCATCTGCTGAGTATACACCCTGAATGGTATCCTGTATCTGCCTCACAACTGGATAGGCCTTACCCAGCTCAAAAAATATCTCAAGCGCCTCTGAATATTTCTTAATCCTGTAGTAGCTGTTTGCAAGCCTGATTAAAAAAACCGGGTCATTCGCCTCTATCTTGTTTTTATTCGCCTTATCCCGAACAAGCTCAAGCGCCTGAACAGATTTTTCATAATCCTTTCTGCTGTAATAAAGCATACCAAGTGAATTGTAAAAAGGCTTCAGTTTCTTTTCATCTTTAGAAGCAGTCTGTATTTCTATCCTCTTTAATACAGCCGTTGCATCCACATTTAATTCTGCATATGCATCCATCAATGCCGAGATAGCGCTGTCATCCTCCAGATTCTTATTTAACAAATCATCCCAAATCTCAACAGCCTGCTTCTTATCGCCTTTTTTATAATAGCAGGCGCCAAGGAGGATATTTATTTTCTTATTATATTTTACATCAAGTTTACTATATTTTAAAAAGCCGTTTATCTCGTTAATTGCATCATCATATCTGTTAAGTCTGTAATTGACCTCGCTTAGATAAAATCTAATCAAATCTTCATACTTCTCCCTTCCGCGGAGGCTCATCACCTTATTGAAATACTTACCGGCAGCATAATAATATATCCTGCTCATGTCATTTAGAAGGGCGGGGTCGTAAAATCTAACCGCCTTATTTTTCTCTACATTATCTAAAACCTCAGGCTCATTTAGCGAAATTTTATCCATCAACCCAAGTGCTGCATCAGACATATCATTTTTGTAGTAGATAAAGACTATCTCCCTGTATTTCTTGAAATGATTTTTGCTTCCATTTTTTTGAGATAAATTAATTGAAATCTGCGCCATCTCAAAAGCATCCTTCAATTTAATATTCAATCTCGCATACACATAACCCTTTTCAGCAATAACATCCTCGCCTGCTGATGCAACCTGAGCCCAAATGTCCTCTGCCTTTTTCCTGTCGCCTGAGATATAATATGCTGCGCCTAATTTAAGCCTTGCCTTTTCCTTTAAAACCGTGTCAACAGAATTGCTGTTTACAAACTGTTGAAGAGTCGCTGCTGCCTTTTTAGCCTGTCCTGTTTCTAAATATAATAACCCCATAAAATACGGCAGATATTTACTCTTCTTGCCTGTTCTCACACTATTTAACTTTATCAGGTAATCATTAGTTGTCATCAGTGAGGTCTCATACATTGTCCTGTAAAGCTCTGCCTCCTTCAGATAAAACCTGCCAAGTATGAAATATGGGAGCACAAGTTCATCCTTCTGCCTTCCGTCTATCTCTTTCCTTAATAAGGCAATGCCCTCACTATAGCGGTGCGTCTCATATTTCTCCATTGCCTTCTTCAGACTCTCTTCAGCAGCATGGGAGACAATATTCAGGACTAACAGTATAAAGGCTAAAATGACAAAGGCTGTTATTATTTTTTTATCTGCTTTCATAATAATTTAGTGTGCCGCCTCTAACAGTTCTATACATTTCTGATATGTCATTCCCGCAGCGTTTTTGAGCGGGAATCCACAATACGCAAAACTGGATTCCTGCTTTCGCAGGAATGACAATAATAGTAAAACTATTTTTGCACTATAAGATTCGTCAACGCAATAAATATATGGTCCCACTGTTCTACCTGAGCCCTGAAGCCCAATACACCATCCTTTGAGCAGGCAACATCATGATTCATCTTTGTTCCTGTATTCAATTTATGATTCGTCTTGCTCTTTATATCAACAGCATAAATAGGATTAAATTCATCCTTTGCATTTTTTACGTAAAAAATCTTCTCACTGTCAGGAGACCATGCAGGACCTGCCTCAACACCTGCTATAACATTAGATGCTACAGCCTTTTCTATAAGCCCTTTGCCTTTTGACGGATCAGCGCCGTCAGCCTTAATCACAAATATAGACCATGAACCTGCCTCATCAGTAGGATGATAGTTTGAATAAAAGGCTATTTTTGCGCCGTCTGGAGACCAGACAGGCGTCAGATCATCAAAGAACCATTCAGTAAGGCAGCTTAAAGATTCTTTCGGCTTCTCAATATCATTAATTATACATATATCATGATTATCATCATTACCAGATGTGAAGGCAATCTTCCTGCCGTCAGGCGACCAGTTCGGATAAAGGTCAACACTATCAGTAAAGGTTAATTGGCTTATTGCCTCCTTCTTCAAATCATATATATATATATCTCCATTTCCTGTCCTTCCAGAGACAAAGGCAATCTTATCGCCTGTTGGCGACCAAACAGGCAGTCCATCCTTTTCTTTATGACCTGCTATCCTTTTCAAACCTGTTTTTATCCCTCCAATGAAGATATCGTAGTCGCCTTTTGAAGAGTTGCTCATAAAGACAAATCTTTTGCCATCAGGCGACCATGAAAAATTTGCATTGTAGCTTGCATCAACATCATTCATTTCATCAAGAAAAAAGTCTTCAGCCTTCTTTTGTTTCCTCCTGCCTTCTGAATCAAGCAGCAGCCTGTCAAGAACAGCGCTGTCTAAGCTGCTTATAACAATCTCCTTATTATCGCCAACCGCCCTTTCATACGCTATTATTTCACCTGTTGGCGACCATTTTGGATTTGACTCATTATAATTAGCAGCAATATCACTCAATGCCTTTACCTTAATAACATCAACCTTATTTCCTGTATGCCCGCTTACTGTTACAAGGCCAAAGGTTTTAGTAATATAATCAGGCAGCCCCTGCCCTTTAACCGCCTTTTCCTCAGCATAAGCAGCTTCAGCAATTAAAAGTGTAAAACACAAAACCATTAGCAATCTAATTACTGTCTCTTCATTCAACACAATTAACTTATTCAACCTAATCATAAATCAATATCTACAATTTCATTATTAACGGCAAAATAAAAAGCTCTAGTGTCCTGTCCCTAACACTTCTTTACATTATTTTAGTGTCATTCCCGCAGCATTTTTGAGCGGGAATCCACAAATAGACAAGACTGGATTCCTGCCAGAGGCATGCAGGAATGACAAAAAGTGTAAAGCTATTTATGAGACACTACACTAGATGCGAAAATCACAGAATCGATGAAACGGTCTCCGATTCTCCGGTTCTCCGCATCTCCGTTTTAATTTTTCTTACGAAGCCGTTATAACTTGTCCTTTATCTGGCTCCAATATATCCTCGCCCCATCCTTAGCCTTTTCATATTCTGCCTTTCCATCCAATGCCTTTGGAAAGAAATCAAAATAGTCCCTCCACGCCCAGTTTGCATTTCGCAGATAGGCATCTTTCTTTGTTATTAGATAGAGCTTGTGATTTGAAAGTGCAAGATAATAGATAGTATCATGCAGCCCCTCATCATAATTATCATTCGGGAAAAACCTTGTATTCTGTTTTGCTATCTGGAGATTATCTACTGCCTTCTGGAAATATCTGACAGCTTCATCCTTATTTATCTTTATCATGTCATTTGCCTTTAGATAATATGCATGCCCAAGATTTGTAAAGGTTATGGCAAATCTCTTGTATATCAACTGCTGGTTTTCTGGAAGCGCCAGCACATTTTCAAACTCCTTTATGGCATTCTCATAGTCATTCCTGTCATCAAGATAAATCTGGGCAAGCCTGTGCCTTGCGACTGAATAATCAGGATGCCCCTTTTCTGTGCTTGCATATGCTGTTATCGCCTTGTCAATAGCGCCCTTTTTGTATTCTGCCTCGCCAATCTTGAGATAATCTTTGTAAAGGGTTATCTTATTCTGGCCTGTTTTATCTATCACCTCTTTATCAAACTCAACCACATCTTCCCAATCGCGATAATCCTGTCCTGCAGATGCTTTAACAGTATGAAATCCAAGTTCAATAGGCTTCCCATCTGTAAATGGCGTTTTGGAAAACAGCTCGCCGTCTACAAAAACCTCTGCTCCAGAGGGAGAAGATTCTACTTTAAAGAGCGCAGTATTTGGCGTCATTGCAAATTCCTTTGTCTCTTTATTTTTATCAAAGCTGATTTTATCCTTAATCTGCTGATACCCGTGTTTATAAAGTATGAATGAATATCTCCTGCCAAGTTTAATAGGTATATCAATCTTACCGTCCTTTTCAGTTGAGCCTATCCAGAGATTTTCCATGTAAATATTTACGCCGCCAAGGCTCTGCACATTGGCGCCCTTTCCGCCTTTTACAACTGCTGTGAAATAAACCTTATCGCCTGTCTCTGCTGTATATTCAAAGAGCTTTCTTACAACCTTGTCCCCTATTGCCGCCTTATCTTTTACCTTCACAGGAACAGCAAAGGAAGATGCCGCCTCTATCTTTTTCAGTTCAACAACACCCAGGTCTTTAAACCCTGCCATCTTTCCCTCATTATCTATCTTTGCGCCTTTGATATCAAACTCCATGCCCTTTGCCAACCTGTAACCGCCTGCCTTGCCGAGGTTTATCTTTAAACCTTCCTCTTCAACCGCAACAACTGTGCCTTCAAATGGAAATCTCTCTGCAATCTCTGCCGAAATATCCTTTGATGCAGAGTCAATATCCCTCAGCCCTTTGGCCTGTTTTATAACGCCTAACAGCAGTTTGCCGTTTGATGTATAAACCTTTGTCTCAATGGTGTAGCCCTTGTCATCCTTACCAACACTGCCGACAACTATCATGTCAATGGATTTTTTAAGGGACGTGCCTGCCCAGCCCTTTGTAGTCATCTTGTCAAGGCTGAGCTTGTTTCTTTTGACCTCATCAATCTGGACATTTGTCTGCACCTCTTTAAATGCCTTGTTGTCAAACAAATTCTCGGATAAAGAGGACTGCACCCTGTTCATAATCTCCTTTACCTCATTATCTGCATAAAGATTGCTTGCAAATTTGTATATGCCGACCTTTATAGGCTTTGGCGAGACAGGATAGAAATATCTTACAAGGCTGACATTATCCTTTAAGACAAGATCCCTCTTCCATGTATATGGGATATAATCAGATGCCTTTAATTCAACAGTAACCTTTTTCCCCACATCGCCTTTATAATCGTATGATAACTGCCCCTTCTTATCTGTCTTTCCCTGAAGTTTTCCATTTATATAAACATCAATCCCTGAAATGCCCCCTGTTACGCCATAATCCTCAGTCTGCGCTGTTATGCTGAGTTTTATATACTTTGTCAGGTCAACAACAATATCTGCGCCAGGCTCAATCTTAACCTTTTTCTCCACTGTTATATAACCCTGCTTTGATGCGGTAATCACCGCGTCCTTTGTAAAGTCTTCTGTATACACATGCTCATAAACACCCTTGTCATTGGTAGAGCCGGCCTTCTTTTTATCAATCACAATCTGGGCAGATGAAAGCGGGCTCTCCTTTTCCTTTGCAAGTATTGTAAAATATTTTCCGCCTGACATCTCTGCAATGAACTCGTACTTATCAGTAACAGCAGCATCCTTTGGAATCCTTACAACAAAGTTCTTTTTCCATGCTTCATATCTATAGCCCTTTGCATCCTTCTTTACTACAACCTCCACGTCTGCGCCGGGTTTTCTTATTATCTGGCCTGCGTATTTCCCGGATGAATCTGTAAGACCTTCCTCTTTGCCGTCAATAATCACCTTTGCCTGAGAAACAGGTTTGCCGTCAGGCACTGACCTCGTCTCAAGAGCTATGTCTATCTTACTGCCCTTTGAACATGAGATTGCTGCAAAGAGGATGAGAATCAAAAAAACCAAAAATTTATATTGCTTCATAATATCATCCCTCCTTAATTATTCTCTGGTAAGTATTGCAATAAATCTATACTCTCCCTTTTGATGACCCTCTGCAATTGTGACTACCTCTTCATTTAGCCTTATATCACCCTCAAAACTACCTTTATGTAACCTGCCTGCTTTAATGTCGTTAATCTTTGGATAAATCTTAAACATGGTCTCCCATTCCTTCTCACCATTTTCTGCCCTAAGGTTTATATCCCTTCCGACCTTAGTTTTAATCAGTCCGTTGAACTGGCCATTTTTATCAGTTGCGCCCTTTTCTATACCGTTTACTATTATCTTTGTATCAGGCACAATGTCCCCTTTTTCATCCCTGCTTTCAACAAAGAGCTTTATCTCTATCTCTTCTGAAAGGCTGCATCCAATAGAAATTTGAAAAAAAGAAAAAACTAAAATCATCAAAAAATAAAAGATAAACCTCATAATCTATTTATTGTGTCATTCCCGCAGCGTTTTTGAGCGGGAATCCAGAATTATTAGGTAGGGGCGAACGGCCGTTCGCCCCTACTGGATTCCTGCATATCATTCTTCCATTATAAAAATATCACATTGATGGCGGCTGTATATTAACCTCACCCGGATTAATAATCTTCTCCTCATCCTTATTGCCTTCTTTAAGGCTCTTCCTCTTTCCTTCTGGTATCTTCTTTAGTTTGAAATCAAATTTCTTATGGCTGAATTTGCCGAGCTTTGAACCCTGTGTCTCTGTTGCAAAGCCGAGTCTTGATGCCTCTACCTTATATTCTCCAGGCTCAAGCTCCTTTTTCTCAAACAGGCCTTTATCATTTGCCTCTGTTGAATAATTCGCCTTTCCAATGGGCACTGACAGATTCATCATATTAACAATTGTCCCAGCAGGATTTTCAGCCTTTAAAAGCTGTCCGTTCTCATCAAGAAGCTGAACTGTCCCTGATATCTTTGTTGCACATCCTGCCGCTATAAAAAAGAGAAATATCCCAAAAATTATTTTCCTACACCTCATTTTGCGCCTCCATTTCCTTACTTTTTTCCCTCTCCCTTGATGGGAGAGGGTTAGAGTGAGGGTGAAATATTTTTGCACCCCTCCCCTTAGTCCCCTCCCACAAGGCGAGGGGACACTATAATTGATAATCTGTCTGTGCTTATTTCACTGCTAAAGAGTAAAGATTGCCTTCCCTTGAAATACAAAATAAACTATTGCCTTCTAATAATATTTGCGAGGCAATCCCATCCTCAATCTTTAATTCCTTATGTACAAAACCATCCTTTATATCAATATCATACATATTACCGCTGTCAGTGCTTACAAAGACGCTGTTATTGTATATAACAGGATTGCCTGTTATTCTCCCTTTTGCTTCAAATCGCCAGACTATTTTATTTGATGAAATATCTATTGCGTAAACAGACTGTTCATTTAATACTGCAAAAACCAACCCGTTACTTACTGCTAAATACGGTCTTACAACGGCCTTTAGCTTATGTCTCCATCTTAACAAACCCGATGCCTTATCAATGCCGATTATCTCACCGTCTGTTGATGCAGAAAAGATTGAATCATTATATAAAACTGGCGAGCCTGTGAGTCTCTTTTCTAATTGAGCCTGCCACCTGACAGCAAACCTTTTTTCACTTGGTATTAATTCAATCGCATATAGATAGCCGTCTTCAGAGCCGAAAAACAACATCTGATTCTCAACTGTTATGTGAGATGAGGCAGGGTTTGGAATCTTTATATCTGAAAGCCTTTCTGTTCCATTATCCAAAAGCGCCTCTATTTTTTTATTATCAATCAGCAGAATAATCACCTCTCTGTCAAACATCTGCATAACAGCAATGTCATTTGCATTTCCTTCCATCCTGTATGACCAGTTTATACTGCCGTTATCCTTCTTAATGCTATAAAGCCTTTTATTATTATCAAGGGCATAAAGAGCCTTCTTTCCAATCCTCATCCTTTCAATCTCGCCGTATAAACCTTCTTTCCATCTTGTCTTCCCAGAAACCGCGTTAACCGCATAAATTGAGTTGTCATCACCTGCTATATAAACTGCCCCTTTATCAGCCACAGGCTGTAAGAAACTGTTTACACCTGTCTTAAATCTCCACTTAATTGCGCCTGTAATTCTATTAACTAAATAGACATAGCCCTTATCTGTTGCAAAAATAATATCATTGCCTTCAATAATTGGTGATGAGCTGATTTTCCCGTCAATAGAAAAGAAATCCCTCAGACGAAGCAATCTCTTTTCATCCTCTGTTAATCTCTTTTCTCCTTCTACTTTCAATCTGAGTAATTCCATCTGATAGAGTTCCTTTGCCTTTTCATTGAATCTCCACTGAAACTTTCCATCAGCAATGTTAATTGCGTAGAGGTCATCTGCGCCTGCATACAAGACATCATTAGATGAAGACAGATTTATATTCAACCCCTTTTCCAGTTTTATCCTCCATTTTTCTTTGCCTGCCTCTTTATCAATACCATACAAAATGCCATCCTCTGAAATTACACTTATACTATCCTTATAAATCACAGGGGCAGAAACAGGATTTGAGCTGATATTAAACTGCCACTTCAATTCACCGGTAAATCTGTTTAAGGCATATATCCTCTCATCCCTTGAACAGAAATAAACCGCATCACTGTCTATAACAGGAGAGGATGAGATCCCTCCTTCTGCCTTGAACTTCCATAAAAGAGCGCCGTTTTCTGAATTCAGGGCATAAAAATATCCATCCTTAGAGCCAAAATAAAGTATCTTCTCTTCGCTGATTAAAGGGGAGGATGAAATCCCTCTCTCTGTTTTAAATGCCCACCTTTTTAAACCCGTTTCAATATTAAGGGCATATACTGTTCCATCTGCTGAACCAAAATATATTACACCATCTGATATTGCCGGCGGAGAATTTATGGAACCATTTGTCTTGTATTGCCAGAGCTCTTTTCCGTCATCTTCTCTTAATGCGAATAAATACCCGTCCCTTGTGCCAGTATATATGATGCTGTTAAATTTGATGAAGGCATTATCATAAAGGTCTGTCCTGATACGCTGTCTTTTCTGGCCTTTAGAATCAAGGGCATACAAAAACCCATTATATGCCTGAATATAGGTAGTTCTGTTATCCTGTGTAGGGAATTTATTAGTATATGTCTCATTTCCAATCTCTGTCTTCCATTTTATGCGAAAGTTTGTATCTGTCTCGGCAGATACAAAAGTATTTATTAAGAAAATAAGAGAAACTGCTAAAATTGTAGGAATAGCTTTAATCATCCGTTATTTGATACTCTTTTTATTAGATTGCAAGATGTTTGCCAGAGAAAAGGTTAATGGAAGAATATAACTAACTGTTAGTAAAATAAGGATAATTTTTATTGGAGGCGGAGATTAAGATTAGAAGGTGTCGCAAAATAAATACAATTTAGTGCAAAGGAGGCAAATTTTGGAGATTATTTCTGAACCTCTGGTGTAAGCATCATGCTTCATTTCTTTGCAAGCCTCCGCAAGTTTGGGATATCGCTTATTATGTGTGTTACAACTCCTACAGCAGCAGGAATTGCGGCAAAGCCAGAGTTTAAGAAATGGTTGTGAGGCAGCATTTTAGGTGATTATCTCTTTAACAAGAGTTTATGGTTCATATATTCACTTATTATTTTTTTTGCTTAATATCCTCTTTTTAAAATGGCTGTTAAGCCTTTTAATGTCATCAAGGCTCTTTTTCAAAACACCATAAACAATAGCATCATCAATCCTGTCATAGCTGTGGACAATGATATTCCGCATCCCTATCATCTTGTCAATCAAAGACATATATTTGGAGGGAAAAAGATTATTTTCATGAAGTATCAGAAACACCTCTCTATTATTTCCCGGCTCATGCAGTCTTTTATCAGATATAAGCATCTTGCCAATATCAATAATTGCCTCTATTATTTTCTGAAGATTTCGCTCAGTTGAATCCTTATCTTTCCATGACCTTCTATATTTATCAATATTGGGATTAGACTTCTTTATCTTTTCAAGCCTCTTTAAGCAATCATCAATCAACTCAAACTTTCTGTAGTATATCTCCATATTTTCTTTTCCTTAAGGATCTTAGATAAGGTTCAAAGTCAAAGTATTCCCTTTTAATAGCATTCTCAAATTCAAGCCTCTCTGAAACATCCTTTGTGTATAAGGCTATCCCCTCTGTAATTACCTTATACTGGAGTTGAACAGAGGCATATTTACCTCTCAGGTCAAAGATGCTTATCTCCAGTTGAATGCCAATCTTTTTTAAAAGTAATGTAAAAATAGCCTCTGCCTTTGATATCAATTCTAATCTTTCCGAGTCCTCAACATCATATGATGCAAGCATTGCGATATCTATATCACTATCCTTCCTGAGCCTGCCACTTATAGCAGAGCCATATAGATAAATCGCATCAATCCCTGATGGAATTGACGCATGTTTAATCTGTGATTTTAAAATATTGATTATATCCTGCTGCTTCATGCTGAAATTATACGGTTTAGGAAGGGTTAATGCAAGCCTAAAAAATCTATCTTTCAATTAAAGAATTGAGGCACACTGATTTTTCTATATCATCTGTTCCATAAATTTTAGTATATGATGGGCAATCTCCTCGCCCTTCTCCTCCTGAAGAAAATGCCCGGCATCTTTAATTACTATCTCTGGCTGGTCTTTGGCTCCTGGAATAAGTGAGCGGAAGAACCTGTCTGCTCCACTAAAAATTGGGTCTTTATCTGAAAACATTACGAGCGCCGGTTTATTACATTTTGATAGAAATTCTCGCGTCTGACGCATTTCAGCAGCACAGGGGTCATCAGGCTTAATAGGAACGAGCAGAGGCCATGCAGCAGCGCCTGCCTTGTAAGACGCATCAGGAAAAGGCGCTTCATAAGCAGCGATAACCTCTGGTGTAAGCCTATTGCCATTTGCCATGCCCATGCGTATTACCTGACCAATGGGAAGGTCTGGGGTATTTTTTGCGAAGTGCCGCCATTTGAGAAATGCTTCTTTCACAGGCATATCACCTGTGGGCAATCCTGTATTCAAAATGACTAATCTTGAAAATCGTTCAGGCATTTCACTTACAATTCGTAGACCAATCAATCCGCCCCAGTCCTGCACAACCAAAGTAATCCGATTAAGTGATAGCGATTTGATAAAACCTGACAATTTATCGCAGTGCATCTTGAAAGAATATTTATTTTGCTCAGTAAACTTGTCTGACCTGCCAAAGCCGATGAAGTCCATAGCAATGACACGATATTTGGTTGATAAAATTGGAATCATCTTGCGATAAAGATATGACCATGTAGGCTCGCCATGAAGGCAGAGAAGAACCTCTCCTCTGCCTTCGTCTACATAGTGGACACGCAGACCACTAACTTCAACATAGTGAGGCTTAAAAGAAAAATCAGATAAATTAGTAAATCGTTCTTCTGGTGTACTGATGACAGGCATAGTTTCCCTTATTTTGAAATATCAATCAGACGCATTTCGCTCTTTGCCAGATCAGGGATAGCAATGTGGATGCCCTTTTCATCTGATTTTCATACCCCCAACTCTGCCCTGGTATGAATAAATGCCAGTATATTATCACGGCCTACAATGCCAAGGAGCTTGCTGTCCTCTACAACAGGCAGTTGATTTATGTCCTCTGATGCCATCATCTCTAAGACATCATATAGCCCATCCTTTGGGCTGACCTTTTTCATGCGGTCAAAGGGTGTCATTGCCTCCTCCACAGTTTTGACTGTCCAGAGGTGTCGTGGTATATCTTTCACATTATGCAGGGTTATTATACCCTTTACCTGTTCATTGTCAACAATTGGGAAACATCGCCGCGTGGTATAAAGTATATAATCATTAACCAATTTATCAACGGTGAGTCTTCCAGAGACATTCGGGCAGTCTGTTGTCATTACCTCTTTAACAGTATGTCCCTGAAGTATGTCTTTTAGCGCTACCTGACGAGAGCTTGCAGTGGCAGCATTTTCAAGAAACCAGCCGATGAATGCAATCCATAGACCATTCACCCAGTTGCCGCCAAATATCATCCAGATGCCTATAAAGATAAATAAGAATGCAATGCCCCTGCCTATTGCAGCAGCAATCTGTGTGGACTTTGTAAAGTCCTTTGTGACACCCCAAACAATGGCACGCAGGACCCTGCCGCCGTCTAAGGGAAAGCCGGGAATAAGGTTGAATATGGCAAGCACAAGATTAATGCTTCCCAGCCATGATAAAATCGTTGCAATGGGTTCGCTGATATTACTGAGCAATAGATATAATATCCAGAATATGGCGCTTAAGACAAGGCTTGCTGCAGGGCCTGCAAAGGCCATCATAAATTCGTCCTTTGCCTCTTTAGGCTCCTGTGTAATCTGTGCAGCGCCGCCGAATATAAATAATGTTATATTGTAAACAGGCACACCCTGTCTGCGGGCTACTATGCTGTGTGCCATCTCGTGAATCAAAACAGAGGTAAAAAAGAGGATGCTTGTGATTATTCCAATTGTCCAATAGGTCAATTGAGGCCAATCAGGATAAAGAAGCGGCAGTCTGTGCGCTGATAAAGACCATGTGATAAGAAAAAAAATAATGAACCATGAGTAATCAAGCCTGATGGTAATGCCGAGGATGGTGCCGAGTTTAATTGAACCCCTGAACATGGTAATCTCCTTCCTGCGAATTAATCCACCTTCATACCCCCACACACTTTTATTTCTTTATTATGCTTCTTAGTGTTTCTTCGTATACCTTAAGGTCTTTGTCTGAAAACAAGACAAATCTTATAATTTGTAGGGGCGCAACTGCTGTTTTTATAAATTCTATTACTGTGTTTAATGCAATCTCTGATGCCTCATTGATTGGATAGCTATAGGCGCCTGTGCTTATGGATGGAAAGGCAATGGATTTTATTTCTTTTGAGACAGCAAGCTCAAGGCTCTTTTTGTAGGCGCTGGATAGAAGCTCTGCCTCTTTATTTTTTCCATCTCTGTAAACCGGGCCAACTGTATGAATCACATACTTTCCCTTAAGATTACCGCCTGTGGTAATTACAGCGCTTCCTGTGGGACAGCCGCCTATCTTCCTGCACTCCTGCATGATCTTTGGCCCGCCTGCCCTGTGGATGGCACCATCAACACCTCCGCCGCCAGCAAGCCTTGAATTTGCAGCATTCACTATTGCATCTGTATCTTCATTTGTAATATCGCCTTTTATTAAGGAGAGGGTTGTGGAATTGATCTTGATTTCCATGCAGGCCTCCTTTAATCAATTTTAAGAGCCGTCTCTTCTACCTTTCCATCTTTGATGAGAAAACCCTTTATCACAGGCTTTGCTGTATTCATTAATGAAATAATGATATAGACTGCCTCAGGATAGTAGGCAAGGTTTATGTCTACGCCAGATGGTCTGGCAGGGCTATGAGGATGTGAGTGGTAGATGGCGAGCATGTCTATCCCTTTTAGCCGCATATCCTTAATCGCAGCAAACTGCTCTTTTGGATCCATAAAATACTTGTCAGGATCATCTTCTGTATTTTTCATTTTATAGATATGCGTAACAGCTCCGTCATTCCCTGCAAGGATGCCGCAGCATTCAAGCGGCGCCTCTGCCTCTGCATGGTTAATCACATCGTCTATAAAATGTTTTGGTATGGTTAGCATTTATATTACTAATCAGTCCATAATAATAAAAACATGACCAAAGATAAATCTGTCATGCCCGAATGTCTTTGTCGGGCATCCAGTCTTATGGATTCCCGCCAGAAGCCTGCGGGAATGACAATATATGAGATTTTCAGTACAAATTTTGAGACCATTAACATGTACTTGAGCTTAGTTTCTTGCGGCAAATTAAAAAGCTCCAGATGCAAGGCGGAGCGAGGACTCGCACCGCAGCATACATCTTAGTATGTGAGGATGCGAGGCCGAAGCGACAACGCAGCAGATGGACTTTTTACAAAGCCGTTTTTTACAAATGGCATGTCTGCTCGTATGCCATCAACTCTTTTATCTTCGGCTCCCTGCCGCATAATGGACAGTTTGGGTCTTTGTGTATCTTAACAACCTGAAATCTCATATCAAAGGCATCGTAGATAATCAATCTGCCGACAAGGCTGTCGCCTATGCCAAGAATCTCCTTTAATGCCTCTGTTGCCTGAAGCGTGCCTATTGTGCCTGCAATAACGCCGAGCACGCCTGCCTCCTGGCATGACGGCACAAGGCCTGCTGGCGGCGGCTCAGGATAAAGACACCTGTAGCACGGCGAGGTTTCCGATTTATGGTTAAAAACTGCAACCTGTCCGTCAAACCTGAATATGCTGCCTGATACCAATATCTTCTTTGCAAAGTATGTTGCATCATTAACAAGGAATCTTGTTGGAAAATTATCAGAGCCGTCAAGGACAATATCGTAGTCCTTTATAATATCCATTATATTATCTACACCAAGATACTCCTTATACGTAACAATCTTTAAATCAGGATTTATTGCAGTAAGCGTCTCCTTTGCAGACTCAACCTTTGGCTTATTCAAATCAGACGTTGCATGGAGTATCTGGCGCTGGAGATTGCTCATATCAACCACATCAGCATCAATAATCCCTATTGTGCCGACGCCTGCAGCAGCAAGATACAATGCAACAGGCGAACCAAGCCCTCCTGCGCCAACGCAGAAGACCTTTGCATTATTAATCTTCTTCTGTCCCTTGCCGCCAACCTCAGGCAGTATTATGTGCCTGCTGTATCTTTTTATCTGCTCATCTGTAAAACTTGGCATATTCCTACTCAATTACATTCTTTTCTATTGGGTCAACCTTTACGCCCTTCTTCTTCATGGAATCCACAGCCTTTTCAATCTCTGCAGTCTCCCCTGTTATCTCCAAGTCAACCCAGCCTTTTTTTTCCCTTACATCTGCCTTTCTGATATTGGTTATAACCTTAAACTCATGGCCGACATTAAAAATAATCGGCTCCTTAATCTTGTCCTCTGGAAAAGTCAGATGCACCTTTACGCTTGCCATTTCGCCTCCTCTTTAGCATCCACCTGCTATTGCAGGGATGATTGACACCTCATCTCCATCCTTTAAAGATGTATCCTTTCCCTGCATAAAGCGGATGTCCTCTTCATTTATATATACATTCACAAACCTTCTTATTGCCCCTGTCTCATCGCACAGACGCTCCTTCAAGCCAGGATATGACTTCTCAAGATTCTCAATCATTTCGCCAATGCTCTTCCCCTCAACCTCTACATCTCCACTGTTTCCAGTCAATTTTCTTAATGGAGTAGGTATCTTAACTTTCACAGACATTTTAAAATCCTCCCAATTCTTTATGACAGGCGAGACGCCTGCCCTACTTTTATTAATCCCCCTTCGTCCCCCTTTAGTAAAGGGGGAATGAGGGGGTTATTTTTTCAATATCTTTTCAAAGGCGCTAAGCTTCGGGTCAATAAACACAGGCGAGCCGACTGCATTTATCACTGCCTCCTGCGTCTTTAAGCCATTGCCTGTTATATAGACAACTGTTCTATCCTTCTTTTTTATCTTTCCGCTCTCAACCAATTTCTTTAACACGCCTACTGTAACACCGCCGGCAGTCTCTGCAAAGATACCCTCTGTTTTTGCAAGGAGCTTCATGCCTTCAACAATCTCAGGGTCTGTTACCGTATCAAAGGCACCGCCGCTCTCTAACACAACCTTTAAGGCATAATAGCCGTCAGCAGGATTTCCAATGGCAATGGACTTTGCAATGGTATTGGGCTTTACAGGCTTTACATAATCTGTTTTGTTTTTGTAGGCAGTAGCAATGGGCGAGCAGCCTTCTGCCTGCGCGCCATTTACCTTTGTGTTGACCTTATCAATAAGCCCGATCTTATGCATCTCATTAAATCCCTTCCATATCTTTGTCAAAAGGGAACCTGATGCAGCAGGAACAACTACCTGATCAGGCGTTGTCCATCCAAGCTGCTCTGCTGTCTCATACGCAAGGGTCTTTGAGCCCTCTGCATAATAGGGCCTTATGTTGATATTCACAAATGCCCATTTATATTCTGCTGCAATCTCGCTGCACAGCCTGTTTACATCATCATAATTCCCATTAACTGCAACAACTGTGGGCTGATAAATCAAACTGCCAAGTATCTTTCCTGCCTCAAGATCGCCGGGTATAAACACAAAGCACTTTAGCCTTGCCTCTGCTGCATGGGCTGCAACAGAGTTTGCCAGATTTCCAGTTGATGCGCATGCTACTGTATCAAAACCGAGCTCCTTTGCCCTTGTTAAGGCAATGGATACAACCCTGTCCTTAAATGAGAGGGTTGGATGATTCACTGTATCATTCTTAATATAAAGCTCATCAAGTCCGAGCTCATCTCCAAGATTATGCGCCCTGATTAATGGCGTAAGACCTGCATAAAGTCCTACTGTAGCCTCGCCTGCAACAGGCAAAAGGTCAATATACCTCCAGAGGCTCTTTGGCCCCTTTTCAATCTTCTCCCTGCTGATCTGACCCTTAATCCAGTCATAATTGTAATTCACCTCAAGGGGTCCAAAGCAGAACTCGCATACATGCAACGGCTCTGCCGGATACTCCTTACCGCACTCCCTGCAAATTAAACCTCTTATCTTACTCATTAACTCTCCTAATGCCTGATTGCACAGATTCTGAAAAAAGATTACACCGATTAATAGTGTAGTGTGGTGTCCCTAATACTTCTTTACATTCTTTTAGTGTCATTCCCGCTCAGGAACGCTGCAGGAATGACAAAAGGTGTAAAGCTATTTAGGAGACGCTACAATAGTATAATCTGTGTAATCTGCCTTTATTATCTGTGTAATCATATTTTTATATTGCACACACAGGCTGTTCATAGTCTATAAGCTCTTTTATAGTCGGCTTCTCGCCGCAAACAGCGCACTTTGGATTCCTGTGCAGCTTTACCTCCCTGAATTTAGACCTTAATGCATTATATGTCAATAGCCTGTTTGACAAAAGCCTTCCCTTGCCAATAGCAAGCTTTAATACCTCTGTTGCCTGTATTGTGCCAATTACGCCTGCAAGAGCGCCGAGAACACCTGCCTCCTGGCATGATGGGACAAGTCCTGCTGGCGGCGGATTGTGGAAAATGCACCTGTAGCATGTAGACTGATTTGGAATAATCGTCATCACCTGACCGTCAAACCGCAGTATGCCTCCGTGAACAAGCGGCTTATTTGCAAACACAGCAGCATCATTTATAAGAAACTTTGTTGGAAAATTGTCTGTGCCGTCCACTATAATATCATATTCAGAAAAGATGGCCATGATATTTTTTGAAGACAACCTCTCATTATATGTTGTTACATCTATATCAGGGTTTATCGCAATCATCTTTGCCTTTGCAGACTCCACCTTTGGCCTGTTTAAATCAGATGTATGATGGAACACCTGTCTCTGAAGATTAGAGATATCAACAACATCACCGTCAATAATCCCTATACTGCCAATACCTGCAGCAGCGAGATAAAGCCCAATAGGCGAGCCGAGTCCGCCTGCGCCGATTATCAGCGCCTTTGCCTCAAGGATCTTTTTCTGTCCCTTGCCGCCGACCTCAGGCAGTATTATATGCCTGCTGTATCTTCTTATCTGTTCTTCTGTAAAATTTGACATATTTTTTTAAAGCAAATCCAAAATTCTAATTTCTAAATCCTAAACAAATTTGAAATTTCTGAGGGCGAATACAAGATTCGCCCCTACTGAATTATCTAATATTCTGTAGGGGCGAACTTTATGTTCGCCCTTGTTTAGAATTTAGGAATTAAACAATTTACATATTAAAATACTTCTCTATACTAAAATATCTTTCCCCTGTATCAGGAAGGACTGTTACAACCCTTCTGCCTTTACCCATCTCCTTTGCAATCTGCAATGCCGCCATCATATTAGCGCCTGAGGATATGCCGACTAAAAGCCCTTCTTCTCTTGCAAGCCTCTTTGCCATCTTAAAGGCGTCATCATCGCCAACTGTTATCACCCTATCAATAATCCCCCTGTTTAATACCTTTGGGATAAAACCAGCGCCAATGCCCTGAATCTTGTGAGGCCCGGGCCGGCCTCCTGATAAGACTGGCGAGCCTGCTGGTTCAACTGCTATTATTTTTATATCAGGATTCTTTTCCTTTAAAAACTCCCCAACCCCTGTAATTGTGCCGCCTGTGCCAACGCCTGCAACAAATGCGTCAATCCTTCCATCCATTGCCTCCCATATCTCAACAGCAGTTGTCTTCTTGTGCATTGCTGGATTAGCAGGATTCTCAAACTGATTCGGCATAAAATATTCTGGATGCCCTTTTAAGATTTCATTTGCCTTATCAATTGCACCCTGCATCCCGTCCCTTGCAGGTGTAAGCACCAATTCCGCGCCGTATGATGCGAGCAGATTCCTCCGCTCAAAGCTCATGCTTTCTGACATCACAAGGATTAATCTATATCCCTTAACAGCGCACACAAGGGCCAAGCCAATGCCTGTATTCCCGCTGGTGGGCTCTATAATTATATCGCCCTTTTTTATCTTTCCCTTTGCCTCTGCATCCTCTATCATGTTAAGGGCGATTCTGTCCTTAACGCTTCCAGCAGGATTAAAGGACTCTAACTTAACATAAATCTCAGCGCTGTTCTCTTCTAATATCCTGTTTAATTTTATAAGAGGGGTATTGCCAATAAGCTCAACAACATTGTTATACAGCCTCTTTTGCAACCCCGCCTCCCATGAAATATAGAAACTCTATTGTATCGCCATCCTTTATAGATGTTGCAGCGTAATCCTTCCTGTCAAGAATCTGTGAATTAATCTCAACAGAAACCATCTCAGGCTCTACATTTCTTGCCTTTAAGAGTTCAAGGACGTTCTTTACATTTACATCTTCCTGCTTGCCATTTATCTTAACCTGCATAAAACAGACACCTTTCTTATTAAATAAAGAATAATATGAAAATATTAACGAAATTATAAGGTCTTGTCAATAATAAATATACCTTGATTTTTAATTTAATATTAACTACAATGCAAAAATTAAAAAGGAGGGTTTTTGCCATGCCAATTAGGATTAATTATGTGCTCAAGGTCTATGATGCAAAGCTCGTTGATATGAAGAAGGCGCTTGAAGCAGCAAACATCAAGGTGCACAGCATTATTGAGGCGCACAGGGAAGAAGTAGGGAAGATAGCAGAAGAAAAACCAGCAGCATAATTATAAATAAAAAAGGATGCCCTTTTTTATGGGCATCCTTTTAATTGCCGCTAAAAGACGAGGCTTACAGGATAACCTAAACCTTCTGTCATAATCAAGCTGCCCTTACTGCCCTCTCCTTTTCAGGTGTCTCTTTATATTCAATCTCAATCTTCTTTGCTGCCAGCTCTTTTGGAACCGGCATTGCAATCTCTAACATACCGTTTGTATATGTTGCATGAACCTTGTTTGCATCAACACCTTCAGGAAGCGGCATCGACCTTTCAAATGAGCCATAGGAGATCTCTTTCATCAGGCATTCCTCTTCTTTAGTCTCCTTGGCTACCCTTCTTTCGCCTTTGATTGTAATCTGGTTGCCGACTATAGAGATGTCTACATCCTTTGGGTCTATTCCAGGCAATTCAGCCCTTATAACGAGATTGCCTTTGCTGATAAAGCTCTCTACAGAAGGCAGCCATTCTGTTTCTCTAAAACCTAACATCCTTTCCCCTGCGCCAAAGAATCTTTTAAAGATGTCATCAATCTCTTTATGTAATGTAGGAAGCTCTGAAAAGGGGCTCCATTTAATAAGTTTTGTCATATCAGGTCACCTCCTTTTTTCCTCAAGCCTCGTCTTTATTTTACTTTAACAGTATACCACGAAATTTCAATTTTGTCAAGCATAACCTTTTGATTTAAAAGAGAAAGTTGCTAAGATATCCACCGAAAAAGAGCTAATAAATTAATGGGTTGCAAAGCTATTTCTTTTCCTTTGCAATCTCTTTATGGTTATAATATACTTATTTTAAAGATGACAGAAAAATTAAACCTCGGCAGCTTTGTTCTTTATATAATAGACAGCGGCAATATCCGTTTAGACGGCGGCGCAATGTTCGGCACAGTGCCGAGGGTTCTCTGGGAAAAGACAAATCCGCCTGATGAGAATAACAGAATCCTGATTGGCCTGAATCTTTTGCTTGTTAAAACAGGAAAAAAGAATATACTGATTGATACAGGCACAGGAGACAAAGGAAATGATAAGTTTAAAGATATATATGCCATTGAGCATAAACCAATAGATAAAGCCCTTGCAGCTTCTGGTATAAGTCATTTAGATATAGATATAGTTATTAATACACATCTTCACTTTGACCATGCAGGCGGAAATACAATAATGGGAAAGGATGGCAGATATATCCCGGCATTTCCAAATGCAAGATATATAATACAGAAGGATGAGTGGTCTGATGCAATAAACACAAACGAGAAAACAAAGGCAAGCTACAGAAAGGACGATTTTCTCCCCCTTCAGGAGGCAGGTGTTGCTGAGCTTATTGAAGGAGACAAAGAGATAGAAAAGGGCATAAGCGTATTAAAGACGCCAGGACACAATCGGAATCATCAGTGCATATTAATAGAATCAGAGAATAAGAAGGCTGTTTATCTCGGCGATTTAGTGCCAACAGCCTCGCATATCCCATTGCCGTATATAATGGGATATGACCTGTTTCCATTAGAGACGCTGGAGAATAAAAAAAGAATATTGAATAAGGCTGCTGATGAAGGCTGGCTATTGATATTTGAGCACGACCCAAAGACAAAGACAGGTTTTTTAAAGAGGGAAGGCGGCAAGTTAGTATTAAAGACTCTTTAATTTTGCATTTTTCATTTTAAATTTTTCATTTTTATTCGGGGAGGTGGTATTTATGTCATTAAGCGCATATGTATTAATCAGGGTTGTTGGCGACAAGACAGAGAGCGCTTTCAAATTTATCTCTGCCTTAAAAGGAATAAAGAGCGTGAATACAGTAACAGGGCCGTATGATATCATTGCCCTTGTTGAGGCGACTGATTTAAAGGGCCTCGGCGAGATGATTCTATCAAAGATAAGGACCCTTGACGGCGTAAGGGAGACTACCACATGCATTGTAGTAGCAGTATGATAAACACCTTTCAATAGGAGGAGAGCCATGAAGGAGGAAAAGATAGGTGTAGTATTGCATTATTACAGTAAGGCAGGTGTTGCAGCAATAAAGTTAGATGAGGTGCTCAAGGTCGGCGACAAGGTTCATATAAAAGGCCATACTACAGATTTTGACGAGGTTATCAACTCTATCCAGATTGAGCACAAGCCTGTAAATGAGGCAAAGAACGGTGATGATATAGGCATTAAGGTCATTGACCATGTCAGAGAGCATGATATTGTTTATAAGGTAACTGATTAATAGATTGTTAAAAAGGTTTTTTTGTTATTTGTTCTATGAATCTGATTATTGATAAATTAGCAGGAATAGAAGGATGGGAAACAGCCGCTTCAAGGATCGCATCAGATAAAGGTGTTGCGATAATACTTGGCGCTCCTGACAGCGGCAAAACCACATTTGCCCGTTTTTTGATAGACTATCTGACTAAGAAACAGCTCTCTGTTGCAATGGTTGATGCAGACATGGGACAGTCAACATTAGGCCCTCCAACAACCATTGGCATGAGTATCTTTAATTCAGCGCCGCACTGGCTTGAGGATGTTCCATGCAGGTCTCTGCACTTTGTAGGCTCTACATCGCCTGAAAAGCATTTTATCTCTACTATTGTGGGCGTAAAAAAAATGACAGAGTCCGCACTTGGTTACGGTGCAGAAATAACCCTCATTGACACATCAGGCCTTGTATACGGAAATGCAGGGCGACTGCTGAAGTCACAGAAGATTGATATAATAAATCCTGCCCATATTATTGCTATTCAGGAGAGCGACGAGATCGAGCACCTCCTCCTGCCATACATAAAACAGAATGCAATAAAGATACACCGCCTGATGACATCTGCGGATACAAAAACAAAATCAAAAGAACAGAGAAGGTCTTACAGAGAAATAAAGTTTCAGGGATATTTCAGGAAGTCCATGCGGCACAGGTTTGTTCTCGGCAGTGTGGGCATCCTTGGTTCATTCCTCGGCAGCGGAAGAAAACTCAGCGCCAATGATATAATCTTTTTGTCAAAAACATTGGACACCAATGCAGTACATGCAGAAATCGGGTTTGAAGAGGTATTGATAATAGTAAAGGGCGGCTATTCAAAGGAAGGCATTATAAATGTTAAAAGGCACTTCTTGGATAGAGAGATTATTATTAACGAGCTAAATGATTTTAAATTTTTGATAGCTGGATTAAATGATGAAAAAAACAATACCATTGGCATCGGGATTATAGAAGAGATAGACCTGCCCGCAGGCATTATTACTGTAATCACGCCATTACATGATATAGAAATGGTCAGGATACTGCATTTTGGTTCTATCAAGTTGGATTTATCAGGAAAGGAAATAAATATGTAGTGGCTGCCTCTACTTTATCTTTTCTATCTCAGTTGCCGTCCAGATGCCATTTGGTTTTACCACCCTTGCAAGATGCACATTATATTTTGCTTCTCTGTACGAAGTAGAAACTACAGCATGTTTGTCATCCATCTTTACTATCTTGCAGGCATTATACTCTGCCATCTGATGGCTGTCTGTCAAGGCGCCATGCGCAACATCGATCGGATTAAGCCTCCAGAGCTGATAACCGTTGTCAACTGTCAACTGCAGTTTTGACTCATTATCATAGTCAATGTGAAGTTTTAAGGTTTGACTTGTTTCTGCCTCGCTTTTCTTTCCGCAGCCGAGAGGGGATAAAGTAAGGGCTATTAAACCTGCTGCAAAGAAGATGCTGAATCTTTTAAACATAAAACACCTCATAATTCTTGGTGCCTGAACCGGATTTTAAACATACAAAACAGGCACACTTTTAGTTATTGTTATATCATATTAGGTAATAGCCTGTCAATATTTGAAAAACAATATTTGAGGGAATGGCATCTTATACAGTGTTATCCTTTTTTTCTTGTGTCTACTATACAGTAAACATGCTTATTAGCAGGCTACGCCTCTGAGGGTGATAAAAGACCTTGATTGTATTTGTCTCATTCATGCCATTCATTTTCTCGCCCGCAATGAGCAGGATATGATAATCACTTGAAGACTATCTACCGTGAAATAAAGATTGAGGCAGTAAAAAATCTTTGCAGAAGATTAAAGGCTGTGCAATGTGTAGACCATGCCCTGCTGCTTTTTATTAATACTTATTTTTCAAGACCTGACCCTCTTTTTCCCTGTTTTTCATTCTTTATTGTGTTCTAACGTGCGAATTCAGTGGACGGAAAAAAGCACAGCTTTTTAGCAGTCCGCTGGAATGGCTTGCTGGGCAACCTCGCTAACGTGCGCTCGCACTGCCGCCAAGGAACATACTTGCCCCAAGTAAGTAGCCAAAGTCATACCACCCTCCCGAGTTGGGAAACGCGTATATACGGTAATCGGTGAACAAACTCCCGATAAAGCTGAAGAAGATCAGAAAACCATGCAGCAAACCGGAGAAGAAGCCGGGTGGATCATACGCATTGGGATACGGTTGAGTAGCGCAACTTGCAAGAAGCATTGAGGCAGCACTGATAGCAAAGAAAGCTAAAATGCGGTGCCGCTTAGCTACGGAAAACGAAAACATTTTCATTCGCCCCTTTTGAGATGCCCAATAAGTTATTATTCAGCTTCTGCCTTTTACAAAAATATTTCTAAAAATACAATAAAAAGCCTGAAAAAGCAATAAATTATTGAGAGCAGGTTTTATTGATAGGTAAAGTCGCTGAAGAGGCTGATGAGGAGAAGCTGCGAGTGGCGGTGAAGCTCTTGCGGGCTTTGGTGGGGTAAGAATCATCTTGACATACCATCTTCTCAGAGATAAAATGAAAATAAGCCCAAGGAGGCAAAAAATGCCGACAACATACAACATATAAAGAAAAGCTTATTGAAGAAATAAAAAGCATCCCAGAAGAAATGCTGCCTAAACTATACAAGATTATTCATCTCTTAAAAGTTGAGCTCATGCAGGCGCCAAAAGGGGAAAAAGGCCGTTCTTCTTTAAAAGGCATCTGGAAGGGCAGTCAAATTGATGACAGCCTCTTTATAGAGGCAAAAAAATCCCTCTTTCCGTATGAGCATAAACAAAAGACATGAACTATGTTGCTGATACCCATTCCTACCGCTCTTCATTTTGAAGCTGTATTGATTACAAAAGATAAAGAGATAAAGAAGCTTGGGATAGTTTCAACTGTATGGTAATTTCCTATCATAGTTGGCATTTCTTTAGACGGTCATCCAATCGGCATAGTATGTCGTATTACTGGAGGCGGAAAAGTGCGAGTAATAACTGTTTATGAAAACAAACAGAGATGAGAATGAAAGGAGGCATTAAATTGGGATTTTGGGACGGAGAACAATGTGAATATTGCAAAGGCCAGATTGTTGAAAAAATAATTGACCTGCCCAGAAAAGTAGGAAATAAGTATGTACTTATTAGGAATGTGCCAGTTGGTGTATGCAAAAAGTGCGGCACTAAATATTATGCGGCTAATATGCTTAAAACCATTGAATCAAGTGTTTGCGGCAGAAGAAAAACAGAAAGAAAAATTCCCATGGCTGTATATTCTCTATAAAGAAGACCAAAAATCTGTTTGCCTACACAAAACAGCAACCTTTTGAGGAGAAGCTGCGAATGGCAATAAGCCTATTGCCATTCTCTATGACGCTTCACACTAATCATTATCTTCTTTTCTCTCCTTATTGCTTAAACATACTATGGCATTGGTTGCATCTTTTCAGCATTGTGTCTAATGCAATGAGCGTCTTGTTTAAGTCCTTTGTCTTTGCAACATCGCCGAGCTCGTCTGCCTTTGTATGAAACTCAAGGCCGATCTTTTCAAATTCCTGATTGCCAAACATGGAGCACATATTCCTCATCTCATCTGTTAAGCCGAGCTTTTTATGCGCTGTCTGGGAAACAAGCTCGAAGTCATTTGCTGCCAATCCTGCAACAATCTCGTTCACTGCCCTTAGGTGCTCACGCATCATTGTCTTCTGATGCTCCTTCATCATATCAGGGGCATTTAATTGTATCCTTGTGTCCTTTGAATCCGCCTCCTTATGGTGCATCATTCCCTCTTTCTTATTTTGCATATTTTCTGCTGAATTGGCAGGCAGAGAAGAAAGAAGGATAAGGATTGAGAATAAGATATATTTTTTCATAAAAAGACCTCCTAAGAAAAATTTGATACAAGTATAACATATTA
>Ga0209824_10000042_pt1 | contig 99417 bp, 86 predicted proteins | sample VDWuncwatermetaG_FD_184124 | JGI IMG/M metagenome (GOLD analysis project Ga0209824, IMG submission 184124) | Wastewater microbial communities from Netherlands to study Microbial Dark Matter (Phase II) - VDW unchlorinated drinking water (SPAdes)... ... | reverse complement strand
ACGGGCACCATCGACGACGTTGGGGGCATTCCCGGAAAGATCGCCAATCTCATGTCCGAGGCCCAGTCCGATAACGAAAAGGCGGAGGACGAGAAGAAGAAAGCCATCGCGCTGAAGGCCGCCGGCCAGGATCCGCAGGCGGCGTACCATTACGACCGCTACAGGAAGGCGAAGAAATCCGCCGATGAGAAGGCGGCCGAGGCGGACCGGTTGACGGCGGGCATGGCGGGTGCGGTCGACGGCGTGACCGTGACGCCGGCTCCGACTCCGGCCGCTCCCGTGCGTCAGGATTCGCTCGATCCCTGAAGATCCGTTACGCGGTCAGGTGGGCTTCCTCGACCGAGGAGGCCCAGGCGCAGACGAGGACCGCGGCGCCGAGAAGCGCGAAGGTCCATTCGAGCGAGACCTTGGTGAGTAGGCCGACGATGGGAAGCACGATCATGCCCGCGAACTGGCGGCCCATGCCCACGCTCGACAGCACGGTCGCGCGCTGGGCGCTGCCGATGTGCTTGTTCATGTAGTTCGCGATCACCGTGGAACGAGACAGGCCGAAGGCGGGGATCATGATCAGCAGCGCGCACGCGGCCCAGGGATTCGTCGCGAACGGCAGGCTCAGATACGCGAGGCCGGGGATAACCGCGCTCCATATCAGGTAGCGCCGCGTGCCGCCGAAAAACCGCTCGACGCGGTCGGGGCTGCTCAGGATCGCGATCTGAGACAAGGTCATCCCCGCGGTGACGAAGCCGAACAACGCGAGGTCGACGCCGAGGGCCTTCAGCCGCGGCTGAAACAGCCAGATCGTCATAAAGGACAACACTTCGATCGTCACCGAGTCGAAGGCCAGGGCGCGCAGGGGCTTGTGAGAGGCGAAGTAGCGCACGCCGCGCTCCAGCACCTCGCGGTAGCCCGGCTTGGCGCCGTCCTCCTCGCCCGTCGGGGGCTCGCGCAAGGTCAGGCTCAGCAGGACGGCGAGGAAGAAGGGGACGAGCATCGCGAAGATCGTGGCCCGCAGGCCCCAGCGAGCGGCCACCAGGCTGCCGAGGGGTGCGGCGAGCGCGATCGCGCCGACGTTGAAGGAGGACAGCGTGGCGAGCGCCTTCTTCGAGCGCGACTCCTCGCCGCAGGCCTTGAGGCTGTCGTACACCATCGCCGAGTCCGCTCCGGAAGTCAGCGCCGCGGAGGCGGCCCAGATGGCCTCGGCTAAAAAGAAGCGCGCCAGCCCCGTGCCGGAGGCGTAGATCGCCGTCGCCGTCAGCAGGCAGACGCTCGACGCGATCAGCGACGCCTTGCGGCCGAACTTGTCGGCGACGGCCCCCGTCGGCACCTCGAGCAGAAAGATGCACAGCAGAAACCAAGCCTGCAGCATAAACATCTGAGGCAAGCTGAGGCCGCCCCAATCGGTGAAAAATGGGACCAGCACCCCGGCGAAGAAATGCATATGCATCAACGCTCGCCAGAGATACATCCGGCGCACATTGGAGCGCCAAACTTCGGGGGAGATCAAGAGAGTTTGATCCGTTTTGGAGACGAACGCCGTTCTTTCTTGTGCATCGTCGTTCCGGTGATGAGCCGCAGCACGGTCGCCGTACCGTTATGGACGGAATAGTGGCAGTCGAAGTCGTGAAGAAAAAACCCAAGCTCCAAGCCGTCTTTCATCTGAGATTTATCTCGGGGGTTTCTTAAATCTTGGCTGAGAATGTCCGTCATAAGGCCGCTCAATCCGCTGACGTTCAACCTTTTCTCCGCCTTTTTTATATCGTCAACCGCCGAAGGCGAAAAGCTGACCTTTAATGAGGGGAAGGGAGCGTCGGCCGTCCACCCCGGCGAAGCGTGGGGAACCGAGTCCCATTCCGGAATGTACGGCTTCACATCGAGAATCGGCGTCCCGTCCACGAGATCTATCCCCGCAAGATGGATCGTCGATCCTTTAACGGCAACGAGGCGCGCCAACGACAGCCCGATCGGGCTCGGCCTATGCGGCGACCGCGACGCGAACAGCCCGATGCTCTCACCCTTGAGCCGAGGCGGATGAATCTTCGGCCGCACCGTTTTGTTCGTATTCAGGTGAAAGTAGGAGATCAGCCACACGTGCGTGAAGCGATCAAGACCGGCGAGAGAATGCTCCGGAAGATGTTCCTTCGCGATGGTCAGTTCGGCTGTCGCCCCGGGCACCAGCAACGGCTGCCGCGGCGTCCCGAACTTCTCCCGGAAGCAGGAGCGCAGCACGCCGATGACGCGCAAAGGCTGTGCCGGCAATTTACGAATCGACCTGCTCGAGCAATTCGGCCTTGGCGTTAAAGACGAGAAACTCCGCTTTCTCTCCCGCCTTCACCGCCGCTTCCTTGCCCGCGTACGCCGCGTCGACGGCCTCCGGCTGCTTCTCGAAGTCGCCGAGCCAGCTCAGTCCCCCCGCGTCGCGGCGGGCGGCGCGAAACCACTTCGGCTCGATCGGGCGTTCGGCGAACAGGGCCGCGGCCTCGGGCAGGGGGACGGTCGGGCTGTGCTTCTTGATCCAGCGCACGACGAGCCAGCCGCAGAACAGGGGCATGACGACCCAGTAGATGAGAGGAAAAAACATGGTGTGTGGGGCTAGCGTGAGGCGACGAGCGCGGCGGGTTCAGGCAGCCCCGCTTCCTTGGCCGCGGCCTTGGCTTTGTCCATGTATAGTTTAGCCGATGCGGGGGTGTGAGCGCGAGCGGCGAGCACTTGATAAATATGGACCCGGAAGGCGGGCCAGCGCGCGCGCTGCTCAGCCATGTAGGCCTCGAAGACGGGCTCGCCGACGATGACGTTTTCCGGGTACATGTCCGCGACGGACGCGAGGAAGCCGTCGAGGTTGTCGGCGGCGGCGATGACCTGCCACTGGTCGTGGCCGTTGTTGCGCTTCTTCGGGTCGCCCTCGAGCTCGGCGAGCACGAACAAGGTCTGGCGGAAGAACGCCTCCTGCTCGGTCTCCACCGCATTCTTCAATTGGGCCGGGTTCCACGCGGCGCGGCGTCCCTGGACCTCGTGCACGAGCTCATGGAAGACCGTCGAGTTCATCTCCCGGATCAGCTGCCGCTGCAGGGCCGGGTCCTTTAGGAATTGCGCGACCGTCCAGCCGCGGCTCGTGACCTCGCCCTCATTGAGGTAGACGCCGCCGTAGAAGTTCTCGTGCTGGGCGTAGGAGTCGTCCTGACGGGAGATGTAGAAGGAGGGCAGGCGCAGTTTGCCGCCTCGGTCGCGCAGCTGATCGAGGAGCTCGCGGCCCACCGGATTGAGCGAGAGTGCCTTGACCGTCTCGTCCTCGACGGCGCCGCCCGAGATCCAACGCACGCGTTCCTGCTGCTCGGCGGTCTTGTTCCGGTCGGTGATCGAATGGACGATCTCGTTGACGGGACCGACCGCCTGGTAGGGCGCGATCGCGGCGCCCAGGCCGAGAATCACGCCGACGGCGATCGCGGCGAGCTTGGCGCGGCGGCTCGGCGGCGGCGTGGAGGCGGTTTGCGGCGCCCGGCGGAGCTTTTTCCAGATCGCTATTCCGAGGCTCAAGGGGATGATCACGGCGAAGAGGATCGCGTCCGCGGCCGTCATGGCGTAGATGTATTTGAGGGCCGGGGCCGCGCCCCACAGCACGGGCACGGCCGCGGCGGAGAGCGCCGTGGTGAACATGGCCCGGCCGAACGCGTTCTGAAGCGGTGTCTTGTCGCGCCTGTCCTTGTAGCGCTGAAGCAGGGATCGCCGCGGCGCGGGGGCGGCTTCAGGCGAGGACGGGGGCTCCGCGACCGACGCCGCGGAGCGCGAGAGAGAGCCGTCGAAGGCGGCTCCGGCGAAGGGCGCGGCTTCCGGAGATGCGACGCCTCGCAAGGACTCCAGCGGCGAGGCGCTCATGACGCGAGCGGGCGCGGGCGCGGCCGCGGGAGCGGCGATGATCGCAGCGACGGGCAGCGGAGCGGCGACGGCGGCGGGAGCGAGCGACAGGGAGAGAGCGGGGGCCGTCAGCGCGGGGGTGAAGCCTCCCGCCGCCGGGACGAGGCCCGTCGGGACCGGCGTGGGCGCCGAGGCGCCGGCCGACAGCGAGACCCGGCCGATAACCGTCTGCGCCTGGGAGGGAACGGAGCCCAGGAGGAGGGTCAGCGCGAGGAGCGAGGATATCAGCCGCTTCATGTTAAGGAGGATAGCGGCTTAAGGGCGCGGGGGGCGGGGTCCGGGGGGCCCAAATAGGCCGGGAGAGGGCCTAGTCCTTTTCGGGCCTTTAGGACCGGAGGAGGCGGCGAAACAGAGCCTCGTACACGTCGAGGGATATCTCCCACGAAGAGTCCTTGGTCATGGCCGCGCGGCGCGCCAGCGGGAAGGCCCGCGGGTGGTGGTAGCCTTGGACGGCGTCGGCGACGGCGCGCGACAGAGAAATCCCGGCGATCGCGCGGATGATGAGTCCGTTGCCGTGGATCGGGTCGTCGCGCAGGTCCACGACGGTGTCGGCCAGGCCGCCGATGCTCGTGACGATCGGCAGGGCGCCGTAGCGCTGGGCGATGAGCTGGGACAGGCCGCAAGGCTCGAATCGCGAGGGCATCAACAGGAAGTCGGCCGCGGCGAACAGGAGACGCACCGCGTTCTCATCGAAGGGATGCGAGGCGACCTTGCCGGGGAAGGCGAGCACGAGCGCCGCGCGCAGGGCCTCGGTCTGGGCGTCCCCGGTGCCCATGATCGCGAGCTGTCCGCCCAGGCGCACGATGTCGGCCGCCGATTCGAAGATCATGTCGACGCCCTTCTGATTCGAAAGGCGCGAGGCGACGACGAACAAAGGCGAGCCGGGCTCCGCGTCGAGGCCGAGCTTGGCCTGGAGCGCTTTCTTGTTGACGGCCTTTCCCTCGGCGGCGTCGTCGACTCCGTAGTTGCGCGCGAGAAGCGGGTCGGTGGCCGGATCATAAAGGACGGGGTCGATGCCGTTGAGAATGCCGTGCACGGTTCCGAGCGCGCGCAGGGGGCCCTCGAGGCCCATGCCGAAGAGGACGTTCTCGACGATCTCTCGCGCGTAGGTTGGGCTCACGGTCGTCACCGCGTCGGCGTGGACGATCCCGGACTTGAGATAGTTCGTTCCGCCCTTGTGATCGAGGCGAGCCTCGTCGAAGCCGAGCTTGGCCGCCGTGGCCGCCGCGAACGCGCCCTGAAAGGCGATGTTGTGGATGGTCAGGGCCGTCTTCGTCTTGGCGAAGTGCGGGTTGTCCTTGTACGCGTCGGACTTGAGGAACGCCGGAATCAAGGCCGCGTGCCAGTCATGCGCGTGGATGATGTCGGGGCTGAGCTCGAGAACGCGCGCCGCCTCCAGGGCCGCGCGCGCGTAGAAGCCGAAGCGCTCATCGGCGTCGTCGATGCCCGCCGCGTCGTAGGCCGAGAGCCCGAGCGCCTGGTGCTTCGCGGCGTAGGGGCCGCCCTGGCGCTCGTAGAATTCGGGATGCTCGAGCAGGACGATGCGCACCCCCTCGCGGCGGCCGACGAGAAGATTCGCGGACTCGACTCGGCCTCCGATCGGCACGAAAACGCGGCCGGCCGGAGCGAGCTCCACGCCTGACGTCTTGAGATCCCGGTACTTAGGCAGCACGAGGGTCACGTCGTGGCCGCGCGCGGCGAGGCCGCGCGAGACGGCGTCGACGACGTCGGCCAGGCCGCCGGTTTTGATGAAGGGCACGGCCTCGGAGCCGGCGATGAGAACCTTGAGAGCGCCGTCGAACAGGACGCTGGATTCTTCCTTCTGGCGTTCCGCGGGGACCGTTTCGGCGGCGACGGGGAGGGCGGGTTTCTCCGGGCTTGAGGGCGCGGCATGGGGAGCGACGGCTAAGGCGCGGGGGACGGCGACAACGGCCGGAACGGCGGCGGAGGGGGAAGGCGCGACGGCGCTTAACGGGGACGCGGACGGCGACGCCAGCGGCATCGAGACGCTTAACGGCGGAAGAGCGTCGCTGATCGACGCCGACGGCGGCAATGAAACGCCCAGGGAAATCGCCGGAACGACGCTCACGGCCTTGCCCCGAACTTGGGCCAAAGCGGGGAACGGCAAAAGCATGACGGCGACGAGGGCGCGGATCATCCTTCCCATTGTATTAGGAGAGGGCAGGCGTCGTAAGAGCCCTATGGCCTAATGATCCGGCCGGAGGGCCTAGCCCGTTATTTCGAGGGAAGGGCGGCGAGCATGTCCGACACGCGGGTGAACTTCTCTCGGATCTTGCCGGCCTTGGTGCCGTTGGCTTTTTCGAGGGCGTCGAGCATCTGCCAATCGACGAAGCTCAGCGCGCGGACGTTCTTGTCCACGAGCAGGCGCAAGGTGGCCTCGAGCGAGGCGTCGGCGGCGGCCGGCAAATTGCCCGCCTTGAAGTCGGCGAGCAGGGAGTTGACCGTCGCGACGGAATCGGCGCGATTGGTGCCGATCAAGCCCGAGGGGCCGCGCTTGGCCCAGCCGACCACGTATTGTCCCGGCAGCGGCGGATGCCCCGGAGCGGAAACGACCCGGCCCGAGACGTGCGGGATGTGCCCCGACTTCTCGTCGAAGGGCACGCCGGGGATCGGGATGCCGCGGTAGCCGACCGAGCGAAGCACGAGCCCGACCTGGATCGTCTCGAAGACGCCGGTGCCGACGGCCTTCACCCCGCCCTTGCCGTCGCTCTCAAGCTTGTTCTTCTCCAGGCGCAGGGCGTTTACGCGGCCGTCCTTTCCGATGATCTCCGCGGGCGAGACGAGGAAGCGCAGGCGGACCTTGCGCTCCGTGGGGCCTTCGCCCTTCTTCGCGTGCTCCTGGACGTACTCGGTCTTCTTCTTCGCGGCGGCGTCCATGCCTTCTCGGGAGAGGTCCTCGAGCGCGGCCTCGGAAGGGTGGACGACGAGGTCGGCGGAGGTCAGCTCCCCGATCTCCTCGATCTCGGCGGGCGAATACGCCGCCTCGGCCGGACCCCGGCGGCCGAGCAGCCAGATGGTCTTGACCCCGCTCTTGCGCAGGGCCTCGAGGGCGTAGCCCGCGATGTCGGTCTGCGCCAGGTCCTTGGGATCGCGCGCGAGGATGCGGGTGACGTCCATCGCCACGTTGCCGACGCCGACGACGGCGACCGCGCCCGTGCTCAGATCGAAGGTCCGGTCGCGGTGGTCGGGGTGGGCGTTGTACCAGCCCACGAACTCGGTGGCCGAGTGGGAGCCGGCGAGCTCCTCTCCCGGGATGCCCATGTGGCGGTCGCTCTCGCAGCCGACGGCGTAGATCACGGCGTCGTGCCGGGCGGCCAGCTCGGCGGCGGTGAGGTCGCGGCCGAGCTTGACGCCGCCGAAGAAGCGCACTCGAGGGTCCTGAGCCGTGCGCTCATAGACGGCGGCGACGGACTTGATCTTCTGGTGATCGGGGGCGACGCCTCCGCGCACGAGGCCGTACGGCGTGGGCAGGCGGTCGAACAGGTCCACGCGCACGCTGATGCCGGGCGCCTTGAGCAGGGCCTCCGCGGCGTAAAACCCGGAAGGGCCTGATCCGATGATCGCGACGGCGAGGGGGCGTTCCGGCGAGCCGAGTTCGGGCATGGCCGCTAGGCTACCAAGTTGGAAGGGTCTAAGACCAGCAGGCGGCGAACGCGGCGGCGAAGGCCGCGGCGTCCTTGGGGCGGCGGGTCGGATCGGGGGAAAGGGCCGAGGCGAAGAACCCGTCGAGGCGCGCGGGCAAGGCGGCCCGGCGCGAGGTCACCGGGGCGAACTCCCCGCGCATCTTGGGGCCGAGGAAGTCGGGGCCCGCGAAGGGCCGCACGCCCGAGAGCAGCTCGTAGGTCATGACGCCCAGCGCGTACAGGTCCGACGCCGCGGACACCGAGCCCATCGCCTGCTCGGGCGCCATGTAGGGCGGCGTGCCGCTGGCCGAGGTCTGCGTGAACGCCCCGCCGCGCAGGGATTGATGGGCGATGCCGAAGTCCATGACCTTGAGCTGACCTTCATCGGAGATCATCATGTTCGAGGGCTTGAGGTCGCGGTGCACGATGCGGCTCGCGTGCGCCGCGGTCAGCGCCGCGCAGGCGTGCGCGACGATCCCGCGCGCCTGCTCCGGGGTGACGCCCGCGCCGAGCACGGTGTCGAGGCTGCGGCCGCGCACCAGCTCGAAGACGAGGAACAGCCCGCCGTCCTCGACCGCGGCGTAAATCTCGGCCACGTTCGGGTGCCGCAGCTGGGCGACGAGGCGGGCCTCCTGCAGAAAGCGGGCCGCGTCCTCGGCCGAGGCGCGAAACTCGCCCTGGAGCTGCTTGAGCGCGACGGGGCGCTTGAGCTTCTCGTCGACGGCCTCGAAGACCACGCCCATGCCGCCGCGCCCGAGCTCGCGCGTGATCCGGTACTGTCCCGCGACGAGGTCCCCGCCCTTGAGCGTGCGCTCGGCCGCCGCGGCGGCGGCTTCCGCGGTGCGGGCGCGGCGCGTGGCCACGACCGCGCCGCCGACGAGCCCCATGAGAATAAGGGCGAGCGAGACGATGAGGAAGCCGCCGCGCAGCAAGCCCTTCTCGACGGCCTTCGACGGGGGCGGGGTCGCGCCGAGGCGGCGCAGCGCGGCCTCGACGACGGGCTCGAGCGTCGGGTCGAGCTGGGCGGCCGTCCTGTACTCCACGATCGCCTCGGGAATCCGGCCGAGGCGCTCCAAGATCTTGGCGCGCGTCAAATGTCCGATGCCGCTGGCGGGCTCGATGGCGAGCGCGCGCTCGATCGTCGTCAGGGCCTCCGGATCGCGTCCGCCGATCTCGTACAACGCCGCCGCGCGGGCGCGCAGGCCGCGCGGGTCGTCGGGGGCTTTCGCCAGCGCGGCGTCGATGTCGGCGAGCGCCAAGGCGGGCTTGCCGAGCTTGAGAAGTATCTCGGCGCGGATGAGTCGCGCCCCGCCGTCCTCGGGGTGCGAGTCAAGGTGCACGCTGACGTCCTCGAGCGCGCCGGGCAGATCTCCGAGGTTCATCTTCTCGTAGCCGCGGCGCAGAAGGCCGGCCAGCACGCGCGGCACGGGATCGGCGGCCTTCGCCGCGGCCTCGGGAGAGGGCGACGCGCCCGGAGCTCCGGGGGGACCGGTCGGGCGAGGCGGGGGCTCGCCGGCGGCGATATTTTTCGCCAGCTCCTGCGTACGCGCCTCGGAGAAATTCCCGACGACCGGTTTCTTGAGCTTCTGCGCGGACAAGTCGGACCGTGCGATCGACAAAGTGTCTTGGGCCCGCTTGTCGCGCGGGTTGAGGGCGAGCGCCTTCTTCGCCCAACGCTCGGCGTCGGCGGGGCGGCCCTCCCTGATCGCGGCCTCCGCGAGCAAAGACGGGCCGCGGTAGTCCGACGGCGCGCGCTGCACTAGATTTTCTCCCAGCTTTTCGGCGTCGTCGACGCGGCCTCCGGCTAGGGCCTGCTCCCCGGCCTGGGAGATGATTTCCACGGCCTTCTGGGGCGGGGCTTTATTCGCCTGGTCCAAAACCGTCGAGCTCCTTGGGAGGGGCTCTTCATCGCCGCCCTTGAACTCGGGCGGAAGATCCCGGTTTATCGCTTCGAATGCGGCGTTGATGCCGCCAGCTATTCCTTCGTTTGTGCCTTCTAACGCCACAATCCCCGGCAGAGGTCCATTTTCACCGTTGTCCTTGGCGAGCTCGGTCAGCTTATCCTGGATATCGAGCAAAGTAACGATGATGCTGCCGTAACGTCCCTTCGCGGCGATCGCCCTTAATTTTTCGTCCTGGGTGCGCTTGTCGGGGTCTTTGGGGAGCTTATTGACGAAGGTTTTGGTCTCATCGATTTCTTCCGTGCAATCCCCGACTATCTGGGCGTAATATTGGTGGCAGAAGGTCGGATTGCCCGGATCATCGCAGTGCTCTTTGAGTTTATCCGAAGAGACGGAATCAATGTGGCATAGCGAGCCGGCGTCGGCGTGCGCGGCGCAAAGGAGGATAAGTGCGGTGAGGGCGAGGCGTGACGGCATTGGAGTCAGTGTAGACGGCACCGGCGTCGCCGTCAAGGCGGGCGGTATTGGGGATAACTCTCCGGACGACGGCGTAACCGGCGGCGGGCTCAGCGGCCGGCGAGCAGGCGCAGGATCAGCGATAGATGGCGCTTGAGCTCGCGCCCGCGCTGAAGCTTGGAGACGCCCGCGACCCGAGCGTGAAGCGGCGCCGGGACCTCGGCGACGACGCGCCGGTCGATCATCGCGCGCGTGGCGACCTCGGCGTTGATCTCGAAGCCGTTCGCGGCGATCTCGAGCCTTTTGATGAACGAAGCTCGATAAAGTCGCATCACCGGCGTGTAGGCGGTCAGCCGCATGCCGAATAAGCCGCGGTACAGGGCGTTGATCATCAGGCTCGGCAGGGCCCGCACCCAGGACACGCCGGACATGTCGCCCTTGCGAAGATAGGGCGAGCCGGAGACGAGATCGGCCTTGGACGCGACGCCCGCCGCCAGCATGTCCTTGAGCGACGCGGGCGGGAAGGTGAGATCGGCGTCGAGGGTGGCGATCCACTCGCCGCGGGCCTCGGCGATGCCCGCGCGGATGGCGCCGCCCATGCCGCGGTTGGGCGAGAGCTTGATGAGGCGGACGTCCGCCCGGGCCAGCGCCGCGGCCTTTGAGGACGTGTCATCAAACGAGCCGTCGTCGACGATCACCACCTCGTAGGAGACGCCGAGCGCGTCGAGGGCGGGAAAAAGCTCGGCGGGATACCGGACGATGTTCCCGGCTTCGTTATGACAGGGAAGGACGACGGTGAGGACCGGGTTCAGAGGACCTGGCGGAAGTAGGCGATGGTGCGCTTCAGGCCTTCTTCCAGGGGAACCTTCGGCTCCCACTTGAGGAGCTTGCGCGCGAGGGTGATGTCGGGGCGGCGCACCTTGGGGTCGTCGACCGGGAGCTTCCGGAAGACGATCTTCGAGCGGGACTTAGTGAGGCGCTTGATCGTCTCCGCGATCTCGAGCAAGGTCATTTCCACCGGATTGCCGATGTTGATCGGGCCGGTCGAGTTCGAGCGCACGAGCCGGTCGATGCCGTCGACGAGGTCGGAGACGTAGGTGAGGCTGCGGGTCTGGGAGCCGTCGCCGTACACGGTGATCGGCTTGCCGCGCAGGGCCTGGGTGATGAAGTTGGGGACCGCGCGGCCGTCCTCGGTGCGCATGCGCGGGCCGTAGGTATTGAAGATGCGCACGATGCGCACCGGTATTCCGTGAGAGCGGTGATAGGCCATCGTCATCGCTTCGGCGAAGCGCTTGGCCTCGTCGTAGACGCCGCGCGGGCCGATCGGGTTGACGTTGCCCCAGTAGGTCTCGGGCTGGGGATTGACCTCGGGGTCGCCGTACACCTCGGAGGTGGAGGCGAGCGCGAAGCGCGCGCCCTTCTCCTTGGCCAGCCCCAGCGCCTTGTGCGAGCCGAGCGCGCCGACCTTGAGCGTCGGGATCGGCCAGCGAGCGTAGTCGATCGGGGAGGCCGGGCTCGCGAAATGCATGACGAGGTCGAGCGGGCCGGGCACGTGCAAGTAGTTCGTCACGTCCATCTTGATGAACTCGAAGCGCGGGTTCTTGATGAGATGCTCGATGTTCGTCATGCTGCCGGTGATGAGATTGTCGACGGCGATCACCTTGGCGCCCTTCTTGAGGAAGTTGTCGCAGAGGTGGCTGCCGAGGAAGCCCGCGCCGCCGGTGATGAGGACGCGCTTCACGGCCGGCCCACGCCCGCGTAGTCGAAGCCGAGCTCGCGCGCCTGTTTGGGATCGAAGAGGTTGCGCCCGTCGAGGAGGACGGCGGTGCGCATCAGCTTCTTGGCGCGCTTCAGGTCGAGGTCCTTGAAGCGGGGCCACTCGGTCACGATCGCGACGGCGTCGCAGCCCTTGAGCGCGTCGTACTCGTCCTTGGCGAAATGCACGCCTTTGAATGCGGGCAGCTCGCGCGCACGTTCCATGGAAACGGGGTCGAAGGCGCGGACCTTCACGCCGCGCGCCCGGAGGGCGGACACGACCTCGAGCGAGGGCGCGTAGCGCATGTCGTCGGTGTTGGGCTTGAAGGCGAGGCCGAGCAGGGCGACGGTCTTGCCCTCGAGGTTCCAGAGCTTTTCCTCGATCTTGCGCGCCACCCAGGACAGCTGGAGCTCGTTGATCTCCTGCACGGCCTTGAGCAGCTTGAAGTCGTAGCCCTTCTGCTTGCTGATCCAGTAGAAGGCCTCGAGGTCCTTGGGGAAGCAGAAGCCGCCGAAGCCGATGCCGGCGTTGAGGAACATCGGGCCGATGCGGCGGTCGAGGCCCATGCCCTGGGCAACGAGCTTCACGTCCGCGCCGACCTTCTCGCACAGCGCGGACACCGCGTTGATGTAGGAGATCTTGGTGGCGAGGAAGGAGTTCGACGCGTGCTTGATCAGCTCCGCGCTCTTGAGGTCGGTGACAAGCACCGTTGCCTTGAGAGGCGCGTAGATCTCGCGCATCAAGGTCTCCGCGCGCTTGGAGGAGACCCCGAGGACCACGCGGTCGGGCTTCATGAAGTCCTTGACCGCGGAGCCCTCGCTGAGGAACTCGGGGTTGGACACCACGTCGTAGGGGGTGCCCTTCTTGTTGAAGCGCTGGATCGTCTTCGAGACCCAATCGCCCGTCTCGACCGGAACGGTGGACTTGTCGACGATGACCGTGTAGCCGTCCATGTGCTTGGCCACGGTTTCGGCCACGGCCTCCACGGCCGAAAGATCGGCCGAGCCGTCCGGACGCGGAGGGGTGCCGACCGCGATGAACACGACCGAGGCGCGGCGGCCCTTATGAAGGAGGCCTTCCTCGACCGAGGAAACGAAGGTCAGGCGGCCCGACTTCACGACGCGCTTGAACACCTCGTCGAGGCCCGGCTCGTGGATCGGAACCTTGCCGGCCTTCAGGGACTTGAGCTTGCGCGGATCCGAGTCGACGCAGACCACGCGGTGGCCGATCTCGGCCAGGCAGGATCCGGTGACCAGGCCGACGTAGCCGGCGCCGACGACGCAGACATCATGGCTCTTCATAAGGAAGGACGCATTCTTCCATAAATAGCGGGCATGGACAAGTCCCGCTCCATCCTCTATACTCTCGCCGTGGAACTCGATCAAAAAATACGGGAGAAAACCGCTCGCGTCGGCGTCATCGGCCTCGGCTACGTCGGTCTGCCTCTGGCCGTCGCCTTCGCCCGGCGCGGCTTCAAGGTCACGGGCATCGAGGTGTACGCGCCGCGCGCGGCCGCGCTGCGCAAGGGCCGGTCCTACATCGAGGATGTTCCGTCCAAGGAGCTCGCGGCGCTGATCAAGCGCGGGGCCCTGACCGTCGAGGATGACGGCTCCGCGGTCGGCAAGCTCGACGCCATCCTCATCTGCGTGCAGACTCCCCTGCGCAAGACGAAGGAGCCCGACATCTCGAACATCATCTCGGCCTGCCGCGCGGTGGCCAAGAACCTCAAGCGCGGCACGATCGTCGTCCTCGAGAGCACGACCTATCCCGGCACCACGCAGGAGGCCGTGCTCCCTGAATTGGAGAAGTCGGGCCTCAAGGCCGGCAAGGATTTCTGGCTTGCGTTCTCGCCTGAGCGCGTGGACCCGGGCAACGAGAAGTGGAAGATCGAGAACACGCCGAAGGTCGTCGGCGGCATCGACCAGCGTTCAACGGCTCTCGCGGTGGAGCTTTACAGCGCGGTCATCGCGAAGGTCGTGCCCGTGACGAGCGCGACCGCCGCCGAGCTCGTCAAGCTGCTGGAAAATACCTTCCGGTCCGTCAACATCGCGCTCGTCAACGAGCTCGCGCAGATCTGCGACCGCCTGGGCCTCAACGTCTGGGAGGTCGTCGGCGCCGCGGCGACGAAGCCCTTCGGCTTCATGCCGTTCTGGCCGGGGCCCGGCATAGGCGGGCACTGCATCCCCAAGGATCCGCAGCTCCTGGCCTGGAAGATGAAATCGCTCAATTTCGAGCCGCGCTTCATCGAGCTCGCCTCGACGGTCAACGGCCAGATGCCGCGGTACGCGGTCACGCGCATCGCGCGCCTGCTCAATCAGGACGCCAAATCGGTGAAGGGCGCCAAGATCCTCGTGCTGGGGGTCGCGTACAAGCCCGGCGTCGGAGATTTCCGCGACTCTCCTTCCCTCGACATCATGCACCTCCTCGCCGAGGACGGCGCCAAGATCTCTTACCACGACCCTCATGTGCCGCGGGTCTCCGTCGGAGGGCGTTCCTGGTCCAGCCGTCCTCTCGCTGACGCCGCCGTGCGCGGCGCCGACTGCGTTCTGATTCTGACCGCGCACGCGGGCCTCGACTATCCGCGCGTCGTCCGACTGGCCCGACGCGTCTTCGACGCGCGCAACGCCCTCGCGGGCCTCAAGGGGCGCATCGAGAGGCTCTGATGTCCGAGGCCACCCCGCCGCCGGCTATGGACTCCGGTGCGAATCTCGAGAAGCAGATGCTCGAGGCGCTCAAGGCGATCGGCAAGGCGCTCGGGCAGATGGCGCTGTACAAGGTCGGCCATCCGGCGGTGGTCGCGACCATCGCGGCGGCGCAGGAGAATCTTGCGGCCGCGCTGACGCTGTCGACGAAGGGGGAGCTCGCGGTCGGCATCGACAACGACAAGCTCATCCTCAACGGCCGCGTCGTGGGGAGCCTGTCCCAGCTCCCGGCCTCGCTCGCCAACCTCTTTAAGCGCTTCAAGCTTACGAGCCTGTCGTTCAAAACGGGCCTGAGCACCGAGGAGCTCGTCGCCTTCTGCGAGCTGGCCGCGACGCGGGCCGATTCGCCGGCCGCGGCGGACCCGAAGGGCTGGCTCGCGGGCCGATCCGTCTACAATATCGTCTTCAACGAGGCCGTCTACCTCAAGGCCGGGGACAAAATCTCGGGTCCCGGAGCCGGCGGCGGCACGGGAGAAGGGCCGGCGGGCGGCGGCGAAGGCGCCGGGGCCGGAGCAGGCGACGGCGGCGCGGCGGCGGCGCAGGCCGCGATCCAGGGGATCAGCGACGCGATCGCCACGGGCTCCCTCGAGCGCACGATGATGGCCCTCGTCGAGAAGGCCGTGCCCGATCCCGTCCTGCGCAAGAAGGTCATCGAGCAGGTCATGAAGCTGCTTGAAAGCGACATCGCCAAGCGCGTCGAGGAGGTCACGGTCCCGCTCAAGCGCGAGACGAAGGTCCTGCAGAACGAGGCCAAGCGGACCGACTCCGTCCTCAGCAACATGGTCGAAGGCGTCGTCGTCGTCGACGATCAAGGCAAGATCCTGATGATGAGCCCCGCGGCCGAGCAGATCTACGGCCAGACGCTCGCGCAGACGGCCGGCAAGGGCATCAACGACAAGGCAAGCGAGCAGTTCATCGTGACCATGGCCTCCGACCTCTCGTCGCCGGCCGACCGCGACATCGGCACCGAGATCAAGCTGCAGGGCGATGTCGATACGCAGCGCACCCTGCGCGCCTCGAGCGCGATCGTCAAGACCGAGGAGGGCAAGGTCGTCGGCATGGTCTCCGCCCTGCCCGATCAGACGAAGCACAAGGAACTGCAGCGGATGCAGCGCGATTTCGTCGCCCACGTCACGCACGAACTGCGCGCGCCTCTGTCCTCCATCCGCGCCGCGCTCGAGATTCTGCAGGGGCAGTTCGCCGGCAAGATCGAGGAGGACGAGACGCGGATGCTCAACACCGCCCTCAAGAACTCCGACCGCCTGGCCGACATGATCAACAGCATTCTCGACTTCTCGAAGATCGAGTCGGGGCAGATGACGGTGTACACGAAGCCGGCCGAGGCCGCGAAGATCGCCAAGGACGCGGTCGACAGCCTCCTGCCGTGGGCTCAGAAGAAGCGCATCGACTTGTCCATGACGGCGCCGGAGGGTCTGCCGCTCGTCGAGTCCGACGCGTCGCGCACGGTCCAGGTCATCGTCAACCTGCTCTCGAACTCGCTCAAATTCACGCCGGCCGGCGGCAAGATCGTGGTCAAGCTGGCCAAGCGCGCGGAAGGCAATCAAGGCTTCGTCGAGTTCGCGGTCACGGACACCGGGCCGGGCATCCCCAAGTCTGAGCAGAGCAAGATTTTCGAGAAATTCGTCCAGATCGCCTCGGGCGAGATGCACGTCGGCGGCACGGGCCTGGGGCTTTCCATCGCCAAGGCGCTCGTCCACCTGCAGAAAGGCCGGATGTGGATCGAGAGCGAGCCTGGCCAGGGCGCGACCTTCCTGTTCACCTTGCCCGTCCATGTCGCGGCCTCGGCCGAGGCCGCGATCGTGCGCACGAAGGCTCCTCCGCCGAGGGCCGTTCCGTGGTGGAAGAAGCTGCTCGGCCTCAAGTAAGCTTTCCGGCCCGCGCGAAGGCGTAGCCCGCCGCGTCCGCCGCCCCCGCCGCCCGCAGCGCGGCCGCGCATTCCTCGAGCGTCGTCCCGGTGGCAGCCACGTCGTCGATCAAGAGTATGCGTTTGCCGGCGACGAGCGCCGCCGCTCCCGCAAGCGGCGCATAGGCGCCGGAGAGCTCGGCGCGGCGCAGGGCGCGTCCGAGCCGCCATGCCGGGGCGGCCGCCCGGGCGCGCTCCAGGACGCCGAGAAGCGGCAGCCCGGTCGCGGCGGCGATCTCTCTTGCGAGAATTTCCGCCTGGTTGTAGCCGCGCTCGCGCTCGCGCCGGGGATGGATCGGGACGGCGGCGAGCGCGTCGAAGCCGGACAGCTCGGGGTGAAGCGTCAAGGCCGCGGCCATCGTGCGTCCGGCCGCCTTGGCGGCCGGACGGCAGCCGCGAAATTTGAACGCGTGGACGAGGGAGGCGGCGGATCCGCGGTGCGCGGCCGCGGCGCGGATCAGGCGGCACGCGAAGCGGCGGCCGGCGCAGTCCGCGCAGAAGGGCGACGGCCCGCCTCGCCGCCCGGCGCAGCGCACGCACGCCGGCTCCGGGGGAGGCGGCAGCGCCGCCCTGCAGTCCGAGCAAAGCGGTCCGTCGGCTCTGCCCAGATCCGCGCGGCAGTGCGCGCAGGCGCGCGGCAGCAGGATGTCGAGCGCGATCTCCCAGTAGGTTCCCATCCCTCCATACGATTGAGGTCTCTAAAAGTTGCATCCTTCCCCCTTGCCGTGAGCGGACTTCGGGGGCTACACTGCGGGTGGCCTCACCGAGGGGAAAGCCATGGTGATCACGCGATTTCTGTCGTCGGGGTTTCTGTGCGCGGCGCTCGCTTCGCCCGCGGCGGCCTGCCTGTCGGGCTGGGACTGCTGCAAGTGGGACGACCCGAAGCACCTGACTCCGAAGTACGTCGTCGGGCGGACCATCGCGGCCTTTCCTCACACCCCCGAGGGCCTCAAGCAGGCGCTTCCGTTCATCAATGCGGTGTACCCGGGCACCGTGATCCTTCCCGGCAAGGGCGACAAGGTGCGCATCCCATGCGTCGGCGTTGTGGACCTCATCGTCTCGGCCGGAACCGGCGGGACCGCCTGGTGGTGGGGCGCCGACGCGGCGGGCAACGAGTGCGCCAAGTGCAAGCCCAACCGCTGCGAAGAGGTCTCCAAGTCGAAGAAGTGCGGAGGGGAAGGAGGAGGCTCCGGCTCCGGCCTGGGCCTGGGGGACGGCGCGGGCTCAAGCCACGGGGGCGCCGCGGGCAATTGCGCCGGGGTCAGGGTCCCCAACCGGCTCGCGGTCATTCAGCAGACCGCCGCGGACAATCCCGACGCCTGGAGCGCGAAGCTCGATCCAAGGGAAATGGAGGTGTGCCGTCCCGATTCGCGCTACCTCGATCTCGTCGTGGACAATCTGCGCCGGGAGGATAAGCGCTGGGGTTTTAACTGCAAGCGCGGCAACTGCAACGACCCCTCGCACGACGTCATCGCCTATTATTTCGGCCAAGGGGAAGCGTACGAAGGCGCGCCTCAGGTGATGCTCGTCGATATGATCCAAAACACCTGCGCCCCGGACGCCAGGCCCAACTGGCTCGTGCTCGAAGCCAATTTCGGCAACGGCTCGGGCGCGGGCTGGACGAGCAAGGGCCGCTTCAAGAGCGGCCCGCGCCAGAACGTCGTCATGAACTGCCCTCAGAAGGGCGAGGCGGCGGCGAGCCCCGCGTCGTTCGGCGGCGGAGGGGGAGCTTCGCCGTCGCCTTCACGGTCGAGCGCGCCGAAGCCCGCGCCGAAGAAGAACGACGGCGCCCTCGGTAGCTCCGGGTCCGGCGGCAAGGCTCCGCCAATCTCGGGGCCGGGCACGCCAGAGGAACCGCCGGTCCAGGCGCCCGCTCCCGACGCCGCCCCGGCCGCCGAGGAAAACGAGGAAGAGCCGGAGTAGGGCGTTTTGTCAGCGGTTCGTCGGCGGAGGGAATAGCTCCGCTTCAAGGAGAGCCGCGGCACGGGCCGTTTCGGCGTCGCCGAGCCGCTCGCTGGATACCCTTAGGATGGCCAGCCCGCCCGGATAATAGGGATTGAGGCTTATCGCTTTTCGCGCGCTGGCTTGGGCGGCGGCGTCTTCTCCCCGGCTCAGCTGATTTTCCGCGAGCACGCCCCAGGCCTTGAAGTGATCGGGCGCGCACGCGACGGTCTGCTCATACAGCGCCCGGGTGTCGCGGTATAAGAGATTGCGCTGGAGCGTCACGCCGCCCCAGATCAGGGCCGTTGCCGCGAGCGCCGCACGAGCCGCGCGGCCGCGCGCGGCAAGGCCGAGCGCCAGGGCGAAGCCCGCCGCGGACAGATAAAGGAACCGGTCGGCGACCGGGCTGTCCATATAGTACTGGGCGCGCTGGATGACGGGCATCAGGCCGAGGGCCATCATGAGCAGACCGAGAAGAATCTCTGGGCGGCGCCGGGCCCCCCACAGGGCGGCCAGGAAAAGCGCGGTGAAGGCGTGCCAACTCAGGCCCGCCGGCGCCAGCCGCTCGCGGCATACCGGATAGGGCCACAGAAAGGTCTTCATGTACCAGCCGAACAGCAGCGAGGGGGAATGCGGCCACGGCGGCATCGCCCCCGTGTCGAGGCCGCGGAATCGCCAGAACAGGTAGCATGCGGCCGCGAGCGCGAAGCCGAGGCCGGCCCGGCGCTGGAGGTGCGGGTGCCTGCGGCGGGCGAACAAGAGCGAGTATGCGGCCATTAGGCCGGGCGCCAGCAGGCCCGTCTCCTTGCTCGCGAGCGCGAGCGCGAAGCAGAGGTAGGCCCCCGCAACGGCGCGCCATGAACCGGTGTCAAGCGCTCGTGCCCAGCACAGCAGCGCTGCGAAGGAGAACAGGAAGGCGAAGAGGTTGCCCTTGAAGGACGAGACGATCAAGGTTTCCGCGTGCGTCGGAAACAGCGCGAACAGCGCGGCGGCGAGGACCGCGGAGGACGGCGCGGTCTTCAGACGGAGCGCGACGCGGTAGACGAGGGCGGCGTTGACGGCGTGGAGGAGTATTCCGGCCGCGCGATACAGCGCGGGGCGGCCATGCGCCGCGTAGTGAAACAAGGTGACTAACGGTTGATAGGTGCCCTCGCCCGTCAGCGCGAGATAGTCCCGGGAGAAAAGGCCGCGAAGAAACTCGGATAACGGAAGAAGTAGAAACGGCGAGTTCTCCACGAAGCGCCGGTCGTCGCCGAACACGGGCGCCGTTAGGGTCGCCGCGTAGGCCAGGGCCACGGCCGCGGCCAGGGCGTACGGCGCGGCCGCTTCGACGGAGGAAGGACGCGTCACCGGCCGATTATTCCAAAATTAGCGAGGCGGGGCCATGCGTCCGGGGCCGCGCGGGCCCGCACGACTACATGTAGTCGACGATCTTGTTCTGCTCCCCTTTGTTGACGGTGTACCGGATGTCCGCTAGAGGAGGAAAGATCTTGGCGCGTCCGGCGTCGATATCGGCGAGAAACAGGCGGGTGACGCGGCAGGCATCCTTCACCGCACCGGCCCCGCCGGCCGTTTTCGCATCGCATATCGCCTGATCCGCGGCGGAGAGCGAGCGGGACAGAAGCGCTTTTTGATAGGCCAAGTCAGGAGAGTCCTGAGCGGCCGCCGGCCGCGCCGCGCCGAGCAACAGGACCAAACCGAATAAGAGGGCTTTTGGGGTCATATCCGCTCCGAGATGACGGGTCGCTTCAGTGTAGACCCGGGGCCTGGCGCTGTCAAGGGCCCTTATTGACAATAGGACGACGTCCGTCTACACTGTGGAATCGCCATGAAAGTCCCTTTTGGGCTCGCTCTTCTATTGCTCGCCGTCGCGCCGCTGCGCGCGAGCGACCCCGCCCCGGCCGGCGGCGGGCCGACGGCGGAGGAGTTGGCGCAATTCGAGCTGCTCAAGCGCCGCCGCATGGAGCAGAGGGGGATTTCCCTGGCCGAGGCTGGCCTTGTCGTGACTCCGGTGCCCATCGGCGCGCCGCCGCAAAAATCCTTCGCCGAGCAGGAGCGCGAGAATACGACGGAGTTCAACCGTCAGTTCGGATCCGGCGCGTATGAGGGCATCACCGGATTTTCCGAGCGCTGCAAGTCCGCCGACGGCTGCAACAAGCTCGCGACCGCGAATTTCATCATGGGCGCCCAGCAATTCGTGTCCTTGCGCCGGGACGTCGAGCAGAAAAAGGTCGCCCCGGAGTCCGACGCCTACCGCAGCCGCCATATGGAGATCAAGGGAGGCATAGGCTCCACGATGAGGGAGTTCCGTCCGCGTCGCGGGGCCGGCCCCGAGTATGCCGCCGATTTCATCAAGTTCTCCGATCCGATCGTCAAAAAGGTGTTCACGCCGGAGGAGCTTCTGAGATTCGCCCGGCGCAACGCCGTCGCCTCGGACGCCGCGCCGTTTTACACCTATCTGGGCGACACATTGAACGCGGCGGGCCCGCCCTCCCAGGCGAAGGCGGCCTTCGACGCCGCGCTGGACCGCGACCCGCGCAGCGACGCCGCGCTCAGCGGCCGGGCCGAGGCGCGCCTTAACATGGGAGACTATCCGGGGGCCGTCCAGGATTCTCGCGCCGCGCTGAAGATAAACCCCGGCAGCGGACGCGCGCTGGCCACGCTCAAGTTTTCCGAGGGTCGCCAGGCCCCCGGCGCCTCGGGCGGGTCCGCCGACGTCGGGGGCGCGGGCGTCATGGGCGTGCCTGGAGGCTCGGGCGCGCCGGGCGGCGCGCTTGCGCCGGCCGTCGGACCGGGCGGCTCGGCCGATACGGACCGGCCGGGCGCCGCCGTGCCTTTCGACGCGATGCGCCGCTCCGACGCTTTGGTCGCCGACGCCCGGCGCAGCCTGGGCCTGGGCGACGCCGGCGCCGCGGCGGCGCTTCTCGGCAAGGCTGTTGAACTCAACCCGAGCAGCGCGGAGGCCCTGTCGCTGTCGGCCATTACCAATATCCGCCTCAAGGATTATCCCGCGGCTCTGGCGGCGGCCGAGGCGGGGCTCGCGCTCGCGCCGAACAATGTCGCCTTGCTCGATGCCAAGGCGAACGCGCTCAATTTCATCAAGGATTACCGCGGGGCCCTCGCCGCGGCCGATCTGGCCATCGCGGCCAATCCCCGGGACGCCATGGCCCATTACAACCGGGCCTGGGCGCTCGGAGGCCTGCGTGAGCGAGAGGGGTCCATCGCGGCCCTGCGCGCCGCAGCGGAGCTCAATGCTCAATTCGCCCCTGCCCTCGAGTCCGCGCTCAGCCTGCCGCTGGACAGCGACATCGTCTTCCTATTCCCGGGAGAAAAGAGCGGGGCCCTGGCCGGCGCCGCGGGCCACGCCGCCGAATCCGCGCCGCCTCCGTGGAGGACGATCGCGGGCCTGGCCGGCGCCCTTCTCGCGGGCTTGACCGGCGTCGCGCTCATGGTGCGCGCCTCCGGCCGGCGCCGGCGGGCGTAAGCCCGGCCGGCGCTCGAATGGTATCATCGAGGCATGCTCCGGACCTGGATTCGCCGCGCGTTCCTGGCCGCGGCCGCGGCGGCGCTCGCCGTCGGCGCCGTGGCCGGCGCGATGATCCTCACCGGCTGGTGGCGCTATCATCAGCTCGAAAGCTCCATCGTCGAGAAGATGGACTCGTACTACCTCAACCTCACCGTGCCGGGGCGCGAGGAGTACCTGCTCGCTTCGGATGAGGCCTTTGAGGTTCCCTATATGGCCTCGAAGCTGTCGGTCGCGGCCGCCCCGACGCGCATCCTCGACGCGAAAGACCGCCTGATCGCCGAGTTCTCGGTGGAGAAGGGCCAGTACGTCCGCTCTCCCGACGATCTGCCCGCCTTCCTCAAGAAGGCTCTCGTGGCGAGCGAGGACGCGCATTTCTACGAACACGCCGGCGTCGATTGGAAGGCGACCGCGCGCGCTATTTTCGTGACCCTGACCAAGATACGGCGCAGCCAGGGCGGCTCGACCTTGACCCAGCAGCTCGCCAAGCAGATGTTCACGACGCGCAAGCGCACCGCCGGCCGCAAGATCTTCGAGTATTTCTGCGTACGCAAGCTCGAGCAGAAGTTCACGAAGGACCAGATCCTCATGATGTATCTCAACTTCGCCTACTTCGGACACGGCGCCTTCGGCGTCGAGTCCGCGGCGCGTTATTACTTCAATAAGCCCGCCTCCGCCCTCGACGTCGGCGAGTCGGCGATGATCGTCGGCATCATACCGAGCCCGAATAAATATTCCCCGCTCGATTCCCCGGAGCTGGCGCGTCCGCGTCAGCGCACCGTCCTCAAGCGTATGGCCAAGAACGGCTTCCTGCCGGAGTCCTCGGTCGAGCGCATCGAGGGAGAGTTTTGGGGGCGCTTCGCCCACCGCGCGAGCGTCCCCGAGGTGTCCTTCTGGCGCACCCGCGTCAACGAGGCTCCCTACGTCGTCGAGTTCGTGCGGCGCCAAATGCTGCGTGCCTATACTAAAGAGCGTCTCCTTCGCGGCGGCCTGACGATCCGCACCACCTTCGACCTTGACGCGCAGAAGGCCGCCCAGCGCGCCCTGCGCGAGCGTCTGGCCAAGGAGAACGATCCCGCAGCCAAGCCCGACGAGGACGGCGAGCCCGCGGGGAGGGCCGCCCCCGTCGAGGGCGCGCTCGCGGCCCTCGACCCCAAGGACGGAGCGCTCCTCGCCCTCGTCGGCGGCACCGGCTTCAGCTTCCAGAATCAGCTTGACCGCGCGAGCGACGGGCGGCGCCTGATGGGCTCGTCGGTGAAGCCCTTCGTCTGGGCCGCCGCTTATGAGAGCGGCAAGTACACGGCGGAGAGCAAATACCTGGACGAGACCGTTACCTACAAGATCGGCGGCGGCCGCAAGTGGTCGCCGCACAACTACGGCAACAAGTACTACGGCGAGGTGCGCCTCGACTTCGCCCTGTGGAAATCGCTCAACTCGGTCGCGATCAAGCTGCTCAAGGACATCGACATCGACAAGGTCCTCGAGCTGCTGTCCGCGACGTCGGGCGTTCCGCTCGAGCGCCTGCCGCGCAACCTGTCTTTGGCCCTGGGCACCGCCGACATCTCGCCCATGCAGATGGCCGCCGCCTACGCCGTCTTCGCCAACGGCGGCCATGCCGTGCGGCCGTGGTGGCTGCGCGGCGTCGAAGACCGGGACGGCAAGGTCTTAAGCGAGAGCGAGGCCCCGAAGACCGAGGGCGCCGTCGTGATTTCCTCGACGACCGCGCGCGCCGTGGTCGACACCATGCGCGGCGTCCTGGGCCCCGAGGGCACCGCCTACGCCTCCGCCCGCCGCCTCGGCTTCAACGTCCCCGCCGCCGGCAAGACGGGCACCACCAACGACTACCGCGACGCATGGTTCGCCGGCGTCACCCCCGACCTGTCCGCCGCCGTCTGGATCGGCCATGACGACATGCGCACCGCCATGTCCCCCGGCAAAGCCGGCGGCTCCATCGCCGCCCCCGCCTGGATGTCCTTCGTCAAGGAAATCTACCTCACCAAGCCCACCCGCGAATTTTAGGATCAGGCTTCAGGATTCGTCAATTCGCCGCGGGTTCGCGGCTGAGGGAGAGGGCAGGTCTTCCGGCGGGGTCATAGCGAAGGGTCAGGTGCGCGATCGTGCCGTCCTCGATGCGCACGAAGCGCTCGCGCGGCTGCAGGGCCTCGGGAAGCAAGGTCCATTCTCCGACCGGCGGCAGGAACCAGTGCTCCAGCCGTACCGGCTGATTGCCGGCCGGGAGCTTCAAGCGCACGCGCTTTTCTTGCGAGCGCGGCCCGACCTCGGTCTTGCCGGCCATTTTTCCGTCGACGAAAATCATGGTGAAGGACACGCCTTCTTCGTCCGCGTTCGGAACGGCTTCAACCACGACGGCCTCGAAATTCGGGTCCTTGACCTCGAGCGTCCCGGCGTGAGGGGGCGGCGGAAGCGTTTGAGGGCGCTCCGTTTGCTTCGGCCCGGCGCACGCCGCGGCGAGAAGCACAGCCACAAGCGAAATGCTCCTCATTTCGCGCGCACGCGGAACGAATACTTGTCGCGCACGTTGTTCTGCGCGGCGTCGGCGGGCTTAAGGCGCACCGCGTAGGTCCCGCGGTCGAGCTCGCGCTCTACCGCGACGGGCTCGCCGGGCTTCGGCGCGGCCGCCGTCGCGAGCTCGTGGTACTCCTGATCGTACAAGGTCAGGGCCGGAGCCGCGTTGATCACGCCCGTCAGTTCCAAGACCACTACGCCTTTTTGATACAGATTGAACTCGTACCAATCCTCGTCGCCTTTCGGCGCGAAGTAGCCGTCGACGGACTCGCCGACCTTGAGCGACTGAACGGTGCCGCTCGAATTGTTCGGCTCCCACTCGAGGCCGGGCTGCAGCGGGATCAGCTTTCGGCCCAGTGAATAGCTCTGACGGCTGTCGGTCTTCTTGCCCGACTTCTCGGACACGACGAGGTGATAGTCCCCGCTGGCGAGGCCCCAGCCGGTCATGATCTCCGGCTGCTCCTTGCCCATGTTATCGATAAACGAGATCTCGTTGCCGAGCCCGTCGCGCAATGAAAGCGTCAGGTCCATGCCGGAGAGCCCGGACAGCTCCGCGCGCAGCAGCTGCTTCGTTTCGCTCGCGACCGTGACCTTGTACCAGTCCTGATCTCCCGCGGGCGCGATCGTGCCGGAGATCGAGTCGAGCTCGAGAGGCGTCGCGTCGGAGCGCTGGTCGTTCGGCTCGAATTCGGTCGCGCCCTGGTAAGGCAGCAGCTCGGTCAGCAGATCGTATGAGACGTCGGGATTGCCCGCGTTCTTGTACTTCGAGCGCAGGCGCAGCTGAAACTTGCCCGGGCCGCGCACGCCGAAATTGCGCAGGCTCTCGCCCTCGCCGATGCCGCCCGCGTCGAGCTCCTTGAGCTTGTAGCCGTTCGTGTCGTAAACCTCGAGAATCGCGTCCACCTTAGGCACTTCGCTGATGTCGATGTTCAGCAGGAACAGGCCGGTCTTCGCGACTTCGATCGAAAACCAGTCCTCTTCGGCCGCTTCGGGCTCTTCGGAGAGAAGCTGTTTCGCCGGCCAATAGTGGCCCTTGGCGAGGCCGCCCGCCTCGATGGTCTGCGCCGTCAGCGCGGTGTCGTTTGCCTCGCGCTCGCGCCCCGCCGCGCCGTCGAGCTTGGTTTGAAGTTCGTACACCTGGGTCGGATTATTCGTCTTCTCGTTCTTGTTCGAGACGACGAGATAGTGCGCGCCGGCGGAAACGCCGAGATCGAGGAGCTGTTCATCGCCGCCGACCGTCGTCTCGTCCACGCGCTTGAGCTCGCGGCGGTCCTTGTCAAAGAACGAGATCGCGAAGTCGACGTCCTTGATCCCGCCGAGCTTAACCGAGAGCGCGCCGTCCGCCGTCGAATCCAGACGGTACCAGTCCTGATCCGCGGGGTTTCCGATCGTTCCCTTCGCCGTCCCGCCCGGCTTCAGCAGACTCGCCTGCTGGTAGGAATCGTTGGGCTCGGCTTCTTTGGACGGGCCGCAGGAGACCAAGAGCAGGCTCAGTGTCAGGCTTGCAAATTCGTTAAATTTGCGACGGAGAGGGAACTTTTTCAAGGGGTCAATCGTATGATAGGCATGGGACGACGACCAAGAATACATTATCCCGGCGCCATCTATCATGTGATGGCCCGAGGCGTAGACCGAAGGCCTACGTTCATCGACGATCAAGATTGCCGTGTTTTCCTGCGCTTGCTGGATCGAATAAAGCGTGAAACCAGCACGGTTATTCTTGCCTATTGCCTCATGCCAAACCACTTCCATTTAACGGTCAAGGTTTCGACCGTTACGCTCAGTGCGGTCATTCAAAGGATACTCACCGCATATGTAAAAACTTTCAATTTTCGGCACGGTCGAACCGGTCATCTGTTCGAGGCTCGGCATAAGGCAAAGATTTGCCTCACGGATCGATACTTGTTGGGCCTGATCCACTACATACAAATGAATCCTGTGCGCGCGGGATTGGTTGTGAATGCCGTGGATTGGCCCTGGTCCAGCCGCAATCCGCTGTCGCTGCCTGATATCGACACGGGCAGGTTTGAGCCGTGGCCCAAGGACGCTGACCCGCTTGTCTTGATGCGCCCCCAGGTCGAGGTGGAGCCGACGCTTGATGAAATCGCAGTGGAGGTGGCGGCTACGGAAGGAACTACCCTGGGATGCCTGCGCCAAAAGGTTAAACGGCGGGATTCTGTCCGAGCGCGTATTCTCTTTGCCCAGGAGAGCGTTCGTCGCGGTCACCGGGTGGGAGCGATCGCCGAATGGCTTGGCATCGGTATCGAATCCGTGTCGTACTATCTGCGAAAGAATTTAACGAATGTGAAAGCCTGACACCAATCCCAGCCAGGCTTCGTCTAGCTTCTTTCTCGTTCCCTTTACCCATTTGTCGTCTCGGTCATTCAGGCCGGCCAGGAACTTCCAGTCGGGGCTTCCAGGCGCACCCAGATGGGCCGGCAAGGGAGGGTTCTCGACTTGGGTGGGAATCCCCGTTCTCGCCTTGTCGGCGACTTCGCGATACGCGTTCCGGAACGGAACTCCTTTCTTCACCAAGGCTACCGCTTCGTGGGTGGCGAGAAGGTCGGAGGTGACCGCGGCGGCGCAGCGCTCCTCGTTCACGGTGAGCGATTCCGGCAGGCGCGCGACGATCTCGAGCATCTGGCCCATCGTGTCGAGGGCGGCGAACAGGGGGCCCTTGGTCAGCTGGTAGTCGCGGTGGTAGCCGGAGGGCAGCTGTCCGATCATCAGGACCTGGTTCAGCCAGCCGGGGAACATCGCGGCGCGGGCGCGGGTGAGCTCGACGACGTCGGGGTTTTTCTTCTGGGGCATGATGCTCGAGCCCGTGGTGAAGGAGTCGGAGAGCTTGAGGAAGCCGAACTCAGCCGTCGAGTAAAGAGAGAGGTCCCACGACAGGGTTCCGAGGTCGCGGGCGACGAGGCATAAGGAGGAAAGCACCGCGGCCTCGAGACGCGGACGGCTGGATTGAACCCGCAGAGTATTTCGTTGTGTGCGGGAAAATCCGAGGAGTTTGGCGACCATCTCGCGTGGAAGGGGGAGCATGACGCCGTAGCCGGCGGCGGAGCCGAGCGGGCAGGCGTCGGCTTCGTCGAAGGCGAAGCGCAGGGCGCGGCGCGCGTCGAGAAGAGCTTCCACGTGGGAGGCGGCCCAATGGCCGATCGTGGTGGGCATCGCGCGCTGCAGGTGCGAGTAGCCGGGAATCGGGCGCCGGTCCCATTTCGCGCCGAACTCAGCCCAGGCGGCGGCGGCGGCGCCCGCGGAGGCGTCGAGCTCCAGCAGGCGGTCCTTCAGATACAGGCGCAGATTGACCTGGACCTGGTCGTTGCGCGAGCGGCCGGCATGGACCTTCGCGCCGGTTTCCCCGAGCTTGGCGGTGAGGGCCTGCTCGACGGCGGTGTGGATATCCTCTTGAGCACGTGTTATCTCAATAGTCTTGAGCCCGCTCAGGACCTTTCGGATGCGGGCATACTCGGCCTTGGTCAGCACGCCGATCTTCACGAGGCCGGACGCATGCGCGAGGCTGCCGTAGACCTCGAACCGCAGAAGACGCGCGTCGAGCTCGGGATCGGCGCCGACGGTGTACGCCTCGACGGCCGAGTCCAGGTCCGTCTTCGTCTGCCAGAGCTTCTTCATGAGACCGCCTTTGCGAAGTAGGCCCGGATGAGCTTCTCGTAGAAGTCTACGCCCGCCTCGAGCTCGGCGACCTCGAGGTACTCGTCGGGGGTGTGCGAGCGCTTCGAGTCGCCGGGGCCGGCCTTCACGGTCGGGATGCCCTTGAGAAACACCCAGTCGGATAGGGTGGGGGAGCCGTACGCGCGGCCGGAGGGGTTGGCGGCGAGCGCGGCCTTCACGATCGCATGATTGGGATCGGTCTCAACGGAGCCGAGGCGGTTCGAGCGGATGGCGACCTCGCCCTCGACATGCCTCTTGACTATGTCGATGATCTGTTCCGGAGACACCGAAGGGGTGGTGCGGATGTCCACGACCAATTTGCAGCGGTCCGGGATCACGTTGTGGCGGTCGCCGCCGGAGATTTGGGTGACATGTAATGTTGTCTTTCCCAGCGCCGGATGCTCGCCGTCGATGGCCAGCTTCGATAGGGCCAATACGTCGCGGGCCGCCGCCTCCACCGCGTTGATGCCGCCGCCGTGCGCGGCGTGAGCCGAGCGGCCTTTGGCGATGATCTCGAGAAGCAAAAGTCCCTTCTGCGCGACGGCGGCCTTCAAGCCCGTCGGCTCTCCGACCACGGCCGCGTCGGGGCGCGGCAACGTGGGAAGTAGAACCTCAAGGCCTTGTCCGAGAACTTCCTCTTCACACGACGCCGCGATCAAAACCTTGCCCTTCGGCGCATTCGAGGCGAACGCTTTTTTGGCGCCGAGGATCATGGCGATCAGGCAGCCCTTGGCGTCATTCGAGCCGCGGCCGTAGATTTTGCCGTCCTCGATGTTCGCCGCGAGCGGATCGCGCGTCCAGCCCTGGCCGACGGGAACGGTGTCGGTGTGGGAATTCAGCAGAAGCAGCGGGCCGTCGCCTCCGTCGAGCATGGCCGTCAGGTTTCGTCCCGTCTTTTTTGGCGCGAGCCCCAGCTCCAGCATCGCGGACTCCAGGCGCGCGACGACCGCATCCTCGCTCCGGGATTCGGACGGGATGCGGATGACGTCGCGCAGGAGGTCTACCGGATTCATGCGTTGACGGGCTCGGGAGCCAGCTCGACAGCCTGGTACGCCTGGCGCTCGCGCTTCTCCACGATCATCGTGCCGCAGCCGGCGTTGGTGAAGGTCTCGCGCAGGAGAGCTCCCGGCTTGAGGCCGTTGATGATGTGCGTCCGCCGCACGCCGCCCTGAAGGGCGCGGATGCAGGCCGCGACCTTGGGCAGCATGCCGCCCGTGAGCCGCCCGGAGGACTTCATCGCCTCGACCTCTTCGATGTCGGCGTAGGAAACGAGGCTCGAGGGGTTGCCGACGTCGTTGAGGATGCCTTCGGTGTCGGTCACGACGACGAGCTTCTCGGCCTTCAGGGCCCGAGCGACGGCCTCGGCGACGGAATCGGCGTTGATGTTGAGCACGCCGCCCTCGGCGTCGGCGCCCAGGCACGCAACGACGGGCGTCATGCCCGCGTCGAGCAAGGTCGTCAATACTTTGGGGTCGACGGACTCGATGTCGCCGACAAAGCCGTAGTCGACGGCGCCGACGGCGCGCTTCTTGGCGACGACGAGGCCGGCGTCGACGCCGGAGACGCCGACGGCGGGCGTCTCATGGGCGCGGAAGGTCGCGAGGATGTCGACGTTGAGCGTGCCCGCGTAGACCATCTTGGCGACCTCGAGGGTCGCGGCGTCGGTGACGCGGCGGCCGTCGACGAGCTTCGGCTCGATGCCGAGGCGCTTGGAGAGGTCGGTGGCCTGGCTGCCGCCGCCATGAACAAGGATGACCTTGATGCCGACCTGCTGCAAGAGGCAGACGTCCTCGACCAGCGCGTCGAGCATTTCCTTGCGGCCGACCACGCGGCCTCCGACCTTCACGACGAAGATCTTGCCCTTATAGAGGCGGATATAGGGGATGGCCTGCTTGAGCATGAGGGGCGAGTCGGTCATTTGGAGTGTCTCCTGGAGGTGAGGCTCTTCGGTTTCGCGGCGAGCAGATGGAGTAAAACGGCTTTCGCCGTGTGAAGGCGATTCTCGGCCTCGTCGATCACGACGGACCACGGGCCGTCCAATACCGCGTCGTCGACGACCAAGTTGCGGCGGACCGGCAGGCAGTGCATGAAAATGGCGTTGTCGGTCCGCCGCATCTTTGCCGTTGAGATGGTCCATTTTTTGCGGAAGGCCGGATCGGAGGAGGGGGGAGTGCCGTAGTCTTTGATCGAGCCCCAGCTTTTTCCGTAAACGACGTGCTGACCGTCAAAAGCTTGGGGAACCTTGTCGGTGACATGCAGCGTCGATCCGTTGGCGGCGCAGTTCGCCTTCACGCGCGCCATGACCTCGGGATCGAGATCGTAACCCTCGGGCCGAGCGATCGTGACGTTCATTCCCGCCATGGAGGCGATCTCCACCGACGAGTTCGGCACGGCCATGGGCAGAGCCTTAACGTGAGGGGCCCAGCTCAAGAGAAAATTCTTTTTGCGCGGATTCATCCGCTCGCGGATCGTCATCAGGTCGGCCAGCGCCTGGCAAGGATGCCCAGACGCCGATTCCATGTTGATGACCGGCACCGTCGAATATTTAATGAATGCCGCCAGCGCGAGCTCCTGCTTGTCCTCGTCCCACGACTTCCCGGCCGGAAACGAGCGCAGCCCCAGGCCCTGGCACATGCGCCCGAGCACCGGCACCGCTTCCTTCAAGTGTTCCGCGGCCGTGCCGTCCATGACGACGCCCTCGACGGACTCCATGCCCCAGGTGCCGCCCGAGCCGAGGCTCAATGTGACCGGATGTCCACCCAGGGCGTTCGTCGCCACCGAGAAGGACACCTGCGTGCGCAGGGACGGGTTCATGAAGCAGAACGCGAGGGACTTCCCGGCGAGCGGCATTCCCGCGGGCGCGGATTTCTTGAGCGTCAGCGCCGAGTCGATGATGGCGTTGAGCTCGTTAATCGTGAAATCCTTCAGATGCGTGAAATTCTTCATGCCGTCACCGCTTCAGCCGCGAATATTTCTTCGAGCGCACCGCGCAGAAGGCCGATCTCCGAGGGCCCGACCGTCAGCGGAGGGAGAAGCCGGATCACGTTCTTATCGTCGGCTCCGCCGACGATAATCCTCTTCTGCAGCAGCGCGTCACGGACGGCCTTGGATGGCCGGTCGAGGACGAGGCCCAGAAGCAATCCTTTGCCGCGAATCTCGACGATCTGGGGGAACTTGAAGGTCATGCGGATCAGGCCTTCCATCTCCGCCGCGTTTTCCGTGAGATTCTTGTCGACGATCGTCTTGATCGTGGCGGAAACGGCTACGCAGGCCAGCGGCCCGCCGCCGAAGGTCGAGCCGAGCTCTCCGGGCTTCACCTTCGCGGCGGCTTCGGGTGCCACGAGCACGGCGCCGGCGGGCACGCCCGAGGCCAAGGCCTTGGCGAAGGTCTGCATGTGCGGCCGCGCCGAGAACGCGTGACGGGCCGAGGGCGCGCCCACTCGGCCGAGCCCGGTCTGGACCTCGTCGAAGATCAGGAGGGCGCCGGTTTTCTTGCAGAGCGCCTCGAGTCCCTGAAGATAAGAAATCGTCGCCGTCGTGGCCCCTTGGACGCTTTGAATCGGCTCAAGCAGAAACGCCGCCGCGCCTTCGAGCGCCTTCTCCGCCGACGCGAGATCTCCAAAGGGGACGTGGATAATGTCGGCGCCCAGCCCCGACAGGTTCTTCCGGTACTTCAGGCCCGTGGCCGCTATCGCCGCCGCCGTGCGGCCGTGAAAGCCGCCTTCGGCGACCACGATGGTTTTCTTTCCCGTCACGGAGCGGGCGATGCGCATCGCGTTCTCGTTGGCCTCGGCCCCCGAGTTGCAGAAGAACACCTGCGAGCCCGGCTCGCCGCAGAAATCCACGAGGGCCTTGGCGGCCTCGGCGCGGGTGCGCGTGTACACGAGGTTGGAATAGAACAGAAGCTTCGATGCTTGGGCCGAAATCGCGGCGGTGACTTCGGCGGGGCTATGTCCGATCGCGGCCACGGCGTGCCCGCCATAGAGATCTAGATATTTGTTTCCGTCTTCGTCCCAGACCCAGCACCCCTCCCCCCGTTCGAGGGCGAACGGAAACTTTTCGTAGGTCGGCAGAAGATATTTGTCTTCAAGCGCCATCGATTCATTCATCTTGCTCACGGGTAGGTCCCCGCGGCCTCGAGGCCGACGCCCTCGTCCCAGCCCATCATGACGTTGAGGTTTTGGATGGCCTGGCCCGAGGCGCCCTTGACCAGGTTGTCGATGGCGGAGATCACGCAGATGCGGCCGTCCTGCACCGTGACGAACACGTCGCAGTGGTTGGAGCCGTTGACGGCGTTGAGCGAGGGCGGCTCGGGCACGAGGCGAACGAACGAGCTTCCCTTATAGGCCGTCGCGTACAGATCCTTCACGCGCTCGGCGGTCCAGCCCTTGGGCAGGTCCACCTGGCAGACCGCGTAGATGCCTCGCGAGAAGGGGCCCGAGATCGGCACGAGCGAGAGCTTGAGGGTCTTCTTGCCCGCGAGCCGCTCGAGTATCTGTTCGACCTCGGGGATGTGCTGGTGGGTGAAGGGCTTGTACGCCTTCAGGTTGCTGTGGCGCGTGGGGTGGTGCGTGATCGGCGTCGGGCTGACGCCCGAACCGGAGGAGCCGGTGATCGCGGTGACCGACACGACGCCGGCGACGCCGCCCTTGGCCAGGGGCCCGAGGGCCAGAGCCGTGGCGGTGGCGAAGCAACCGGGGTTGGCGATCAGGCGCGCCTTGCCGATCTCGGCGCGGTTGAGCTCGACGAGGCCGTAGGCGAATTTCTTCAAGAGCTCGGGGGCTTTGTGCTTGCGCGTGTACCAGGTCGGATACAGCGACTCGTCGCGCAGACGGAAGTCGCCGGAGAGGTCTATGATGCGAAGGCGAGGCCCCGTTTCGGCGATGATCGCCGGGACATTGCTCATCGCGTCGCCATGGCCGCCAGCGAGGAAGATGCAGTCGAGCTTGGCGTAGTCGAGCTTGCGCGTGAACGAAAGGTCCGTGCGGCCGCGCAGGTTCGGATGCGCGAGAAACACGGGCTGCCCCGGGAAGGTCGAGGAGGTCGCCGCGGCGATCTCGACCTTGGGATGCGCGAGCAGGAGGCGGATCAGCTCTCCGCCGGTAAATCCCGCGCCGCCTTCGATGCCGACTCGGATCTTCTTCATGCCGGCACCGCCCCGAACACGGCCTTCTCGACGAACTGGCCGAGGGCCTCGTGCTCGATGCGGGCGTTGATCGCCTTCACGCCGACCTGGCCTTCGATGAACTCCTTGCCGACCGCGTTGTCCGTCGCGGGGCCGGAGAGGACGTCCACCTTCAGCTTGAAGCGGTTGACGAACAGCTCGACGGCGCCCCAAGCCGAGACGGGGTCGTTGGCGCACATGACGTGCGCCGCCGCCGCGCTCATCAGCTCCGCGTCCTTGAGAATTTCCTGCACGCCGTATTCGCCCATGATCCCGTCGCCGAGCTCGATGACCAGGCAATCGGGCTCCTCCTTATTAAGGGCGTTGATAAGCCCTTTGGCGACGGGGACCGAAACCGCGCCGGTCGTGGAGACCACGCCCGCGTCGGTGAAGGAGAGGCCCTTGATCGCGCCGCGGTCGACCATGCTCATCGTGTCGCGCAGGAGCGAGACGCCGGTGAGCTTGGCCGCGCCGACGCGGTAGCCCTTCTTGGCCAGGTAGCGGATGATCTCGCCGCAGGCGAAGGTCTTGCCGGCGTTCATGCAGGTGCCGGCGACATAAATGATCGGGGCCGATTTCTCGAGCTTATCGGACCAGGCCACGGCGCCGGTCATGATCGACGCGGGCACGCCCACGCGCTCGCCGAGGTGGGGAAACGAAAGAATCTGCCCCAGCACTTCTGCCTGGAGAGGCTTGCCGATCTCGAGATTCACCGAGGTGCAGCGCCCGATGACGCCGCCGAGGTTGAGGATGTCGAGCCGGTCGCCGACCTTGATGCTCGCCGGAACGTGCCCCGCGTAGCCGCGCAGAGCGCGGCGCGTGCCGAGCACCGCGGCGATGACGTCGCCGTCGTTGAGGTCGATCATTCGGCCGTGAATGTCCTCGAGGGTGTTGTACACGGTCTTCTTGCCGTGCACCCGGACGGCGAGCACCATGCCTTCCTTGGCCTGGATTTCGCTGGACAGCAGCACCTCCCGGGGAATCCGGGCGTTGCGGGTCGTGGACGCGATCTTGTCGAGGGTCACTTTCATATTAATGGGCTCCAGCCTTCGCCCGCGCGGCGAGGGTCATCGGCAGCGCATGCAGCTTGGCGAATCCCGCCGCTTCGTCGCCGGTCCATAATTTCGTCGTTTCGCCGTACGTCGCCGCTCCGGCGATCATGGAGAACGGGCTCTTCACGCCGGTAATATCGAAATGCCCAGCCCGAAGCCGTATGCGGGCTTCGCCGGTGACGGTTTCCTGGGAAGACTTGATCATGGCTTCGATATCCCGCATAACCGGGTCGAAATAAAGGCCTTCATGCAGCATCTGGCCGTAAAACTCGCCTGCTTGGTTCTTCCAGAACGACTGCCAGCGCGTCAGAACGAGTTTCTCGAGCTCGTTGTGGGCCGCGATGAGCATCAAAGGCGCGGGCGCCTCGAATCCAATCCGTCCCTTAATGCCGAGAATGGTATCGCCCATATGTATTCCCCGCCCCACAGCGTACTTGCGTCCAAGAGCGTGCAGGGCCCCCACAAGGTCCACCCCATCCGTTGCCGTTCCGTTCAAAGCCGTTGGTATGCCCTTCGTGAAGCCGACGACGATCTCCGTTTCTTCCGTCGGAGGCTTGGCCGACAAGGAGGGAAACGCCGAGTCAGGTATCTCCGCCCACGGATCATGCGTCGCGCCCCCGCCCACGGTCGTGCCCCACAACCCGGCGTTCACCGAGTAGGCGGTCGTCTTCGCCGGCACCGCCACGCCTTCCTTCGCGAGATAATCCGTCTCCTGCTGGCGCGAGAGCCCCAGATCCCGGATCGGCGTATGCACCTTCACGCCGGGCAAGAGCACCTGGAACACCGCGTCAAACCGCACCTGATCGTTCCCCGCGCCGGTCGAACCGTGGCAGACTCCGTCGGCCTTCACCTCTTTGGCGACCCGCGCCACGAGTTCCGCCTGAAGCACCCGCTCCGCCGCGACGGACAGCGGATACACCCGGCCGCGAAGGATGTTGCCTTGAATCAGGGGGACCGCGAAACGGGAGAACACCTCCGCCCGCCCGTCGAGCGCGTAGTGTTTGATCGCCCCGAGCGCCTTCGAGCGCTCCGCGATCGCCGCCAGCTCTTCGGCGGAGAACCCGCCGGTGTCGACGGTCGCGGTGATCACGTCGGCGTTAAGCTCCTTCTTGAGCCACAGCACGCAGAAGGTGGTGTCGAGGCCTCCGCTGAAGGCGAGGACGATGAGAGGCTTCTTATTCATATCAGTTGGCCATCCTTGATTTGAGGAAGTCGATGAGGCGCTTCTGCGCGGCGGCGGAGTCCGTGGCCGTGAAGACGGTGTCGTCGCCGGCGAGCGTGCCGACCACTCCGGGCTGAGCCAGCCCGTCGAGCACGAGGCCCACGCGCGGCGCGGTGCCGGTGTCGCAGCGGATCACGGTCAGGTTCGGCCCCGCGGCGACGACGGCGCGCACGAAGGTGCGCAGGGGCATCTCGGCGTCGTTCGCGGCCTCGCCGGTCGCGGGGCGGTACGCGCCGCCGGCCTTGATCAGGCCGAGCTCGGCGATGTCCCGGGAGATCGAGACCTGGGTCGAGGCGATTCCGCGCTTTTTCAACGCCACCACCAGGTCGTTCTGCGTGGAGACCTCGTCGTGCGTGATCGCCTCGAGGATCGCGGTCTGGCGGGCGGATTTGCGCTCGTCGCGTCCTGTATATTTATTCATAAGCATGAATAATTATACATAACGACGCGCGGACGTCAAGCCTAATCTTTTAAGGCGAGGCCCGCTCGCCGGCCGGCCTCGTCCCTACTTCTTCGCCCCGGCCGCCGGCTTGTTGAGGTCGTGGAAGGTCCCGTCGGAGAGGAGGATGCCGACCGCGACGCGATCCTTCGAGCGGGGGGCTTCGAAGGTGTAGGCCTTGCCGCCGGCGATCTTGCCGGCCGCCGCGGCGAGCCCGCGCGGCGCGCTAATCTTCACGAAGGTCTTGAGCGCGTGCTCGAACGCCTCGGCGCTCGTAAACCCGCTCGCCGTGCCGTTCTCGTTGATGTAGCCGGCCAAGTCGAGCCCGCCGGCCGCGTCGGCCTTGCGCAGGTCGCGGTACTGCGTCTGGCCGTCGAACTGGAGGATGAAAAAATGACCCTGAAGCCAGGCGCGCTGCAGGACGAGCTTCTTCCCGTCCGCCCGCTGCGAGTCCCCGTACTGGATCAGCCGGCCCGGCGCGACATTGCCGGGCGCGATCACGCCGTAGACCAGGCCGCCGGCCGGGTTGTTCCGGCGAAGGACGCGATAGTCCGCCTTGAGCTCGGAGGCGACCGACGCGCTGTCCTTCGGATCGGCGGTCCACTTCTCGACGGCGGTGAGGAGCTGCGAGCTGAGAGAGGCGGCCGAAACCTCGGCGGGGGCCTTGGGGGCGGCGGCCGAGGCGGACAGCGCGGCGACGGCGAGCAGCAGGGAAGCGAGCGATTTGATCACGGGTGTCTCCTTGGAAACTGAATTATTGCCCCGCCGCCGCTCCCTGTCAAGTGGCGGAGCTCAAGCCTTCCGCGGGGCTCGGGGCACCAGCGGATCGTACCAGAGGCCCGCGCGGCGCGCCAGCGCGATGACGGCGAAGCTGGCCTCGGTCACGACCTTCTCCCAGGAGGCCTCGCCGCGGGCGATCTTATCGAGGTCGTCCTCCAGGCGCGCGGTGTAGTCCATGTCGATGAAATTGCCGGAGTAATTCCGCACGAGGAAGTCGGAGGCGTTGAGCCCGAGCGGCGTGGCGTGCAGCTTGCGCTTCTCTTCCTTAACATAGCCGCGCTCGAGGATCACGCGCATGATGGCGGCGTAGGTGGACGGGCGGCCGATGCCCTCGCTTTCGAGCTTCTTGATCAGGGACGCCTGCGTGAAGCGCGGCGGCGGCTTGGTCGAACGCTTGAGCGCGGCGATGTCGAGCAGGTTCAGGGGGTCGCCGGGGTTCAGCATCGGCAGCTCGCCGTCGCCCTCGTCGTCGTCCGGCTCCTCGGCGTCCTTCTTTCCCTTTTTCTTCGATTCCTCCGTCGCGTCCTCGCCGGCAAGCCGCCGCCAGCCGTCGAAGAGGAGGACCTTGCCCTTGGCCTGGAAAACGCCCATGGGAACCGCTTCGCCCTTCTCGGTCTTCCAGGCGTCCGGCGCGCAGGCGACGTCGATGGTCGTGATCTGGTCGCGGCCCGGCGCCATCTGGCAGGCGACGAAGCGCTGCCAGATCAGGCGGTAGAGCTTGCCCGCGTCGCCGCCGCCGCCGGCGTCCGGTCCCGAAGCGGCGTGAGTCGGGCGGATGGCCTCGTGCGCTTCCTGGGCGTTGGCGGCCTTGGTCGCATGGAGGATGGGAGCCTTCGGGAGGTAGTCGGGAGGGAAATCCTTCTTGATGATCGCGCGCGCCTCGGCGAGGCCCTCCGGCGACAGCGCGGTCGAGTCGGTGCGGTGGTAGGTGATTTTCCCGTCCTCGAACAGCGCCTGAAGGCCCTTCATCGTCGCGTCGGGGTTGAGGCTCAGGCGCACGGACGCGGCCTGCTGGACGGTCGCCGTCGTGAAGGGGGGCGGAGGGTTGCGCGCCGAGTCGCGGCGGTCGCAGGACAGCACGCGCCAGGGCACGGTCTTGGCCCAGGCGACCGTCTTCTCGGCGAGCGCCGAGTCGCGCAGGCGCTGGCCGAGGGGGTGGGCCTTCCAGGTCACGAGCTTCGCGGCGAACGGCGGCGGCGACCCGTTTTTTTCGAGCTTCGCCGACAACAGGAAATAATCGACCGTCTTATGCTTGCCGATGTCCTTCTCGCGCTCGGCCACCAGCCTTAAGGCGACGGACTGCACGCGGCCCGCGCTGCGCGCGTCCTTGGACACCTGGCGCAAGGTCGGGCTCACCACCCAGCCGACGACGCGGTCGAGGACGCGGCGCGCCTGCTGGGCGTCGACCAGATGCTGGTCGAGCGCGCGCGGCTTGGCCATGGCCTTCTGCACCTCGGCCTTCGTCACCGCGTGGAAGACGACGCGGCTGTACTTGCGCTCGCCGAGGATCTGGCTCACGTGCCACGCGATCGCCTCGCCTTCCCGGTCGGGGTCGGTGGCTAGGATGACCTCCTCGGCCTTCTTGGCGAGCTCCTCGAGCTCCTTGACGTGGCGCGCGGAGCGCTCGATCGTCGCGTAGACGGGCTTGATCCTGCCGTCGATGAACTCGACGGAGAGCCCGCCCGTCGGAGGCAGGTCGCGCATATGCCCGAACGACGCCGCGACCCGGAACTCCGAGCCCAGGAAGTCCTTGATCTTGCGGACCTTGTTCGGCGACTCGACAATGACGAGTTTCACGTGTCGGTCAGGGTAGCAAAACGGGCGCGGCCCGGCTCAGCGCGGCTTGCGCGCCGTCCCGCGGCCGTTCGTCTTGCCCCGGCCCGCTTTATCGGCGAGGCGGCGCTCCATGAGGTCGTTGGCGGCGATCTGCAGCCGCACGCGTTCGTCGCTCGCGTCGAGCGCCTCGGCCTTGCCGGCGGCCAGGCGCGCCTCCTCGAGATTTCCCGAGGCGCGCGCGGCCTCGGCCCACGCGACCAGGTTTTCGAGATAGAGCGGATCGAGCTCGGCCTGGCGCGCGCGCGCGGCGGCGGCGGCCGTCCAATCGCCGAGCTTGGCGTAGGCGGCGCCGCGCGCCGCGTGAACGAGGACGTAATCCGGCGCCTGCGCCTGGAGACGGTCATAGGCGGCCAGGGCTTCGTCGTGCCGGCCCATGTCGTTGAGCGCGTTGCCCTTGAAATACTGGGCCATCAGGTAGCCCTGGCTGCCGGGGCGGACCTTCGAGAACAGCTCGACGGCTTGGGGGAGGTCGCTGCCTTTCGCGAAAAAGATCGCGGAGTTGAGGTTCACCTCGGAGCGAAGCCACAGGCCCGGGAACAGAGCCAGGCCCGCGAAGGCCAGCAGGCTCGGCGCGTACAAGGCGCGTCGGATGCTGTCGGAAACGGGCAGAGGGTAGACGCTGACGGCGGCGCGGCGCGCGGCGAGCGGAGCCAGGCCCGCGGCGAGCCCGGCGAGCGGCCATGCATACCAGCCCGGCGCGGCCGCATGGCCCGCCCAGCCGAGGTGCGCGGCGGCGAGCGCGGCGGCGGCGGCGGCGGAAAATCCCGCGGCGTAAACCGATTCCGGGAGAGCTCCCGCGCGACGCAGGGCCGAGGCGCCGCGCGCGCCGGTCCACAAGGCCGCGCCGAACAGCCACAGCCACAGGAGGGCGCCGACGGCGCCGAGCTCGACGGCGGCGCCGAGCAGGGGAAGCTCCGGGTAGTAGGTCATCGAGTTGTGGCTGTTCTCGAGCTTGATGATCTCGGGGGAGCGGAAGCGCGGATAATGGATCGGAAACGAGCCCGGCCCGAAGCCCGCCAACGGCCGCTCGGCGATCATGCGCAGCTCGGCGGAAGCCGTCAGGCGGCGGAACTCCGACGCGTAGGACCAGCGCTCGCGGCGGGCGTGATCGCGCCGGGCGTTGATTCCGCCCGCATGGTCCGGCGCGGCCGTCAACGCGGCGGCGGCGCCGACGGCGGCGGCCGTGAGCAGGGCCAGGCCCGCCGACTTCAGCGCCGGACCAGTGCGCAAGGCGGCCGACACGATCGCGGCGTAGAGTACGCCCGCGACGACGAAGCCGGCGACGCCCACCGGCGAGGAGGTCAGGACGACCGCCGTGCCCGCGACGGGCAGCAGCATGAGCGAAGCGGTACGCAGCGGCGACGGCGTCTCCGCGTCGAGCGCGAGCGTCAGCGCGAGCGGAACCGCGACGGCGAGGAAGGAGGCGCACAGGTAGGGGTTGGCTAAGGTCGAGAATACGCGGGAGCCGGCGATGCCGGGGCCGTAGGCGCCTTTCCAGATGAACGGGTCGAGGCCGGCGGCCTGGGCCAGGCCGTACAGGGAGACGAGCCAGGCGGCCGCGACGGTCAACGTCGCGAAGCGCGAGGCCGAGCGCGCGCCGGCGAAGCCGAGGAACGCCGCGAGGAAGCCGACGAGCATGGTCAGTTGGGTCAGGAAATCCGGAAGCGCGCCGAGCTTGTGCGGCTCGGTCGAAAACCGGAGGATCATCCACGCCCCGTAGGCGAGGGCCGGCATCAGCGCGGTCCACGAGGCGGCCGGCGCCTGGAAGCGGCCGCGGGAGATTCCCTGCCACAGCCAGCCGAACAGCATGGTCAAGGAGCCCCACTGCAGGATCGTGTACTTGATCGAGACCGAGTCGTAGGAGCGCAGGTAGAACGCGAGCGGAAGGACGAAGGCCGTCGTGAGCAAGGCGAGCTCGCCCAGGCGGTGAGCGGAATCGGCGGACGGTGTTCTCATGGCGTTCTCCCGGCGGCGAGCTCGGCGCCTTCGGCGCCGAACTGAGTAGGCACGCCCGACCAGCCGATCGCCAAGGCGACCGCCGCGAGGGCGATCGAGGCGAAGGCCACGCCGGACAGATCCCGCGGCCACAGGTTCAGCTCGAGCTTCGGCTCGGGCCTGGGCGCGGCCTCCTTTCTTTCGGCCTTTATCGCCGCGGCGAGGCGGGTCTTGAAATCGCTGGTGGGCGCTTTTATCGGAGCGGCGGCGGGAGTCGTCAGTGATCGACATTCGGCGCAGGACGCGAGGTGAGACGAAACGGCTTTCTCGCGGCTCACGGTCAGCCTTTTTTCCGCGTAAAGATCGAGCACGGCGCGGGTCGCATGGCAGTTCATGACAGGAGCTCCTTGAGCTTGGCGCGCCCGCGGTGCAGGCGCACATCGAGCGCCGACAGGGAGCAGCCGAGCGTCGAGGCCGCCTCCTCGCGCGCCACGCCCTCGAGGTCGACGAGAACGATCGCCATGCGCATCGTGGGCGTGATCAAGGTCAGCGCGCCCTGGACACGGTCGGTGTTCTCCCGCGCCTGGGCCAGCCGTTCGGGGCCCGGGGCGTCGTCGGCCAGGAAGTCCTCGAGCGAGGCGGAATCCTCTTCCTTCTTATAGGACATGGACACCGTGCGGCGGGAGGCCTCCTTGCGCAGGCTCGTGAAGTATACGTTCTTCAGGATCTGCACCATCCAGGCCTCGAAAGGCAAGGTCGGGTCGTATTTATCGAAGTATTTCATGACTCTCAAGAAAGCCTCCTGGACGACGTCTCCCGCGTCGGTTGAGTTGCCCGTCATCCGCAAAGCGACGGCATAGGCCTTGTCGGCGTGCAGGGCGATGAGGCGGTCGATCTCGGCGTCCACCTGGGCTTCCTTGGTTTCCTTACTCCGGGCGGGGGGATAACTTACAGGCCCTGAGTGACAGGGATTATAACAACCTCCGTGGGTCCTATGGCTGAACGGCCTGGGTCTAAAGATGGTCGACGTTTTGTCCATAAGCGGTTACCATGTTCTCAATGTCTTATATGAGGATTTTCTGCCTCTCGCTCGCCGCTCTCCTGGCGGCGGGGCCTCTGTCGGCCCAGATCCGGATCGGCGTCATCGGCGAAGCCGGCGCCAATGGCGCCTCCGGCGCTTCGGTCAATTCAAGCCTGTCCGGTCTCGCGGCCCCCGTGCTTGCGCCGTCACTCAGCGCGGCCGCGCTGAATCCCGTTTTGGCGGCTCCGGCCGCGCCGACGCCGACGATCGTTCCCGTTGTACCCGTCGCCGCTAGGACCGCGCTCGAGGCCGCCCGCCCGACGCTCGACGCCCTCGCGCCCGGTAAGCTCGAAAAAATATCCGGCGAATCCGCCAAGGTGCTCTCCGGCCGCCTGCTCGGCCTCGAAGAGGGCCGCAGCGAGGCCGCCGACGCCGTCGCGGGCCGCTTCTCGGCTCCCGCCGCGGACCTCGATCCTTCGGACCGCGCCGGCGTCGAAGCGGCGCGCGAGCCGCGCAGCCCCAAAAATACCGCCGCGCGCCCCGGCCTCCTGGCCCGCGCCGAGATCCGCCTCCACCATTTCAATCGCTGGCTGCAGGAGTACTACTGGTACTCGGTGACGCACATCGTGGACATGTGGCCTTCCTACAAAGCGCGCTGGCAGAAGGCGAAGGAGCAGGGCACGGTCAATGTCACCAGCCCCCGCGCGTTCTTCTCCCACATGCGCGTCGCCGGAACCAGCGGCAAGTTCTACGTGCTCGGCATCTCGCCGCTTGAGGACGAGGCCGTGATCACCTCCCTGCGCCAGGCCTACCTGATGTGGTTCGACGGCCGCGCGAAAGGGCCGATGGAATTGGCCGCCTTCGACCGCTTCAGCGACCGCGCGCTCCTCTACAACGCCGAGCGCCGCGCGCCGACCAACATGCGCAAGCACCTGCGCGACGCCTTGATCAAGGCCTCGACGATGAAGCCCGCCGAGGTGGCCCCGTTCTTCGACTCGCTGCTCATCGAGGAGACCGCGCGCGAGACCGCCGACTTCCAGAACAAGGGCTCACAGAAACGGATCCTCGACGCCTTCAAGCAGGCGGTCCTCGACACCTTGGCCGGGGAGCCGGCCGGCAGCCGGAGCGAGGTGCTGGGCGCGCTCCTCATGGGCAGCTTCGCCAGCGGCTCCGCCGGGCCCAAGAGCGACCTCGACCTCGAGGTCTTCACGCGCGGCGGACGCATCGGCCGCGTGCCCGGCTTCACCAAGCGCCTGACCGATCGATGGATCGCCTCCGGCCACCACGCGCGCAATCCCGTCGGCGTGCACGAGCATCCCTACAAGCCCCTTCGCGGCATCGTCGACATGGTCCATTCCGCGGACTACCTCGTGATCTCGCGCGATCCCGCGCTCGTCGATCTGCTGCAGCGCAAGCCCGGCGAGCCGGCGAAGTTCGCGATGCTCCGCCATCACACCGCCGGCGGCCTCATGGGCCGGGTCACGCAGTCCGCGGTGATCTACGGCTCGACCTTCCTGGGCGACGCCAAGGCCGCCCTCGGCCTCGCGTCGTCCGGCCACTAGGTGAAAGGCAAGCTCTGGGAGCTGGGCCCGTTCGTCCTGGCCGCTTTGGTCGGCCTGTACTTCCTGGTCGCGCGTATTAATCAGCCCCCGGCGCCGCCCGCCGAAGCGACGATCTCCGCGCCCCGAACGGGCTCGACTCCCCGGACGAGCACCGGCCCCGGCGATCCGACCAAGCCCGAGGATTTCCTTCCCGATCCGAACTCGAAGCCGGATCCCAACAGCCTCCCCGATCCGACCGCGTCGACCGCGACGCGCGGCGCGCCCGTAAAGCGCTAGGCGCGCTCCCCGCCGTGTGTTTATCTCATGATAAACATGCCGCCCATTCTCGTCGCTGATGGGGCTTACTGCGTCTGGACGCACATGGACGCGTCGGTTCCTGCCTGTTGCTTGCTTAGGCGTCATGTCTGAAACTCACCGGAAGCGCCGCGGGCGGAGCGGCGAGTTATTCACAGGAGCCCGCACAACTGTTGTCGACAACAGTCGCGCGCGCCGCTGGGGATAACTCCCGGGGTAAACGAAGGAGCCCCCCGCGCCGAGAGCGGGAGGCTCCAATACGTTGCGGGCGAGCTTCTACTGAACGCCCGTCTCCTTCTGCTCGAGCAGGCTGTGGATCCTCTCCAGGCCCCCCGTCAGCTCGGCCTTCAGCACCGGCTCCGTCTCCACCTGGAGCCGGCCCGCCAGCAAGGTCTCGCCCTGCTTCGCGTCGACGAGCTTGGCGACGACCGCCTTTTTCACGGCGACCGCCGCGTAGCGGCGCGTGTCGGCATCCGGGCTCTGCAGGCCCTTTTCGACGTGGGCGATTCCCGTCTTCACCAGGGCCGGCCGCGTGGCCATCGCGATCATCCCGCGGCGGAAGGAGGCCTTGTCCGCGGTCTTGAGATGCTCATCGAGGAGCGCGGGGCTCATCCAGGGCATCTTCCCGGCCGTGCCGATCATGCCGACCGCCTCGAGGCGCTCCAGGATCTTCCCGATGAGCTCGGGGTCCCGGTAGTCCTGGAGCGAGATCGCGCAGCCGGCGATGAGCTTCATGTTGTCGGTCGAGGTCATCAAAGTCACGAGGCCGTCCTTCGCCTTGGCCCCGCCGGTGCGGCGCAGGACCGCGGGGTAGACCGAGTCGGGCACGAGGCCTTTGTCGCCGAGCTCCACGACCTTGGCGTACACCGCCGAGCCGCGCACGCCGAGCGGCGAGCCCACGCGCTTGAGCGCCTCGTCGCGCACCTCCGCGGGACCTTCCTCCATGGCCTTGAGCACGAAGTCCCGGCTGGTTTTCCCCGAGACGCGAGCGGCCAGGAAGCCGACCGCGCGCCGGCGGAGCTCGACGTCCTCGACGCCGCCGTCGCCCGGCTGGGAGAGCACGCCGGTGATGGTCCGGGCCAGGCTCTCGGCGGAGACGGAGTCGATCTCCTCGCCGTCGAACTCGGGCGACTCGAGCGACGCGAGCAAGCTGCCGAGGTGCGTGCGCTTGTCCGCCTCGGCGGCGGCCTCGGCGTTCGACAGGTACGCGGCGATCGCGGTGTCGACCGAGCGGTCGGGGCGGGTCTCGAGCTGGATCTTCGGAAGGACATTGCGGGACGGGGCGGGCGTGTCGGCGAGCTTGGTCAGCTCGGTGTGCTTGTGTCCGATGCCCGCGGCGACGAGAGCGACGAGGCTGGCGCCGGCGACGGCTTCGAGGCGGTTCATAAAGTTTCTTCTCCGGACGCTGCGGGCCTCTGGTGCGGAGCGGGCCTGCGTCCGGTGAGGATACGCGCGACGGGGACGGAAGCTTACATCCACTTGCGCGGACGCTGCAGAGGGGTTAACCTAATTCGATGAGCGGGGTTCGCGTTTGGGGCATGATCTAAACCGCGCGACATGACTGAAAGCGTAAGCACGGAGCCGTTTCGCGCCTTGGCGGCCGCCCTGAACGAAGGCGGCTTCCCGGATTATGGCCGTCGCCTGGAGGGCGTCCTTGAAGGCGTCTGGACGACCTCGACGGAGCTCATCTTAGAGCTGGGGCAGGTCGTCGTGACCGTTCGCAAGGAATGCAGGCCCCTGAACTCCGTCCAAAAAGCTTTGATCAAGGAATGCCTGCGGGAGGTGCGCAAAGCCTGGCCCGGCTTCGCCTTCTTCAGCTGGTTTCCCTTCAACTGGTAATGACCTTCATCGCCCTCGCCTTCCTGCTCGCCGCCGCCCCCGCCTCCGCGGCGCCGGCGCCTGAAACGCAGTCATACCTGCGGGAGCTCGGCCTGGACCCCGCGTCGCAGAGCGTCCTCGCGGTCTCGACCGACGCCGTCACGGCCGTGAACGGCGAGGTCTACACCCTCGATTCGCTGGCCGCCAAACGCGACGAGAAGGGTGTGAGGGCTTTCCTCGTCACCCGCGGATTTGTCCACGCCTTCCGCGCGGACCCCGCCGTGCAGTTCCCCGACGACGAGCGCTACGACATCAAGTACCAGAGCGTCGAGGAGCGGCGCTACATCGCCCGGAAGCTCATGGAAGGCATGCCGCGGACGAGCGAGCCCGCGAAGAAAGCCCCGAAGCGCAAAAAGAGGAAGTAGCTACTTCGGGGAGGGAGCGGCGCCGCCGTTCTGCTCGACCCAGGCCCAGAATTCCGGATCGAGAGCGCGGTAGCCCGCCGCGTGCGCGGGGTTGGCCAGGGCGGCGAAGTCCCGGGAGAAGGCGGCCACGCGCGCGCGCCCCGTCTCGCCGATGTCGCGACCCGAGGCGTACAGCGCGGCGACGGCCTCGGTGTCGGCGTGAAGGCGCGCGGAGAGCGCGTCGATCTGATCGAGCGTCATCGCCGCGAAGCGATCGTCGCGCGCGACCGCGACCGCCTCGCCCGGAAAACGGCGGCACTCGAGCACACGGCCGTCGGGCGTGAAGGCCGCCTCGCCTTGCGGCGCATGGAAGGTGAAGCCCTTGGCCGGTGAGCCCTTGCGACCGAAAAAGAACATGCGGTAGTGCAGGGTCCCGCCGCGCTTGGACGGCACCGGACGCGATGTGGACCACTCCTGGGGGATGAGGGTCGAGCAGGCGCCTTGGCCGGAGACGATGGTGGAGGCCTGCTGGAGGACCGAGGGCGCGGGAGCCGGCGCGGGTTCTTTCTTGCCGCAGGCCGCGGCCGCCATCAGGAGGAGTACAGCGCGTCTCAGCTTCACCGGACCTCCGCGAAAGATTTGGTGTGGCCGTCCCAGGCCTTCTTGAACTGCTCGATCGGCACGAAGCGTCCCGCGTTGTTCTCCTCCGCGCCGCTGTCGTTGATATAGTAGCCCAAAGTCTTGCCGTCGAGCTTTCCGATCTCCGCGCCGGTGATGACGATCGCGTGGCCGAGTCTATCCGGCGTGTTCATGTTCCAGAGATGGCGCGCGTCGACGCTGGCGATGACCATGCCGCCGCGCCGCACGGCGCCGTCGAGATCCTCGATTGGGGCCGGCGATTTCTTGGTCACGATCAGCCCGCGGTCGACGAGCAGGTCGGCCTGATAGACGCGTGGGGTGCCCTGGCCGTCGAAGTAGAAGCCTCGGTCCTTGGCCTCCTTGGCGAGCCTCGCCTCGATCTTGACCGGGTCGCCCTTTTCGATCAGGCCGTGGGCCATGAGGATCTGCTGCTGGGCGACGATCGCGCAGGTGTCGGAAGCGTTCTGCGTGTGGACGAGCGGGGCCCGGCCCGACGGGTCGCCGAGCGTGCGGGTCATGCCCAGACGCCGCATGGCGTCGACCTGCTTCAGCGCGTCCGTCGAAGTCGCGTTGCGGAAGAGCTCCCCAACGCCGGGAGCGGCCTTCAAGATCGGGGGTGCGGACGGGTTGGCCGGAAGCGTCATGGGAACGGGACGGCGGTCGATCCCCACGGAGCGCGGCCGCGCGGGGGGCAGGCCGCCGAGTACGGCGAGGGGCGCCGCCGCGTCCGCGGCGATGGCGAGTCCCGTGCGCGCGGCCCCGACGACGCCGCCTTCCGCTGCGGGACCTCCGCCGAAACCCTGCGCCGTCTTAAGCGCCGTCAGGCGGGCGCGGGTCGAGGCCAGTCGCGCCGCGGAGTCGTTGATTCGCCCGCGCAGAGGCGAGGTATCGACTCCGTCGGAGAGCAAGGAGAGGGTCCGGTCCGAGGTGATCGACGCGTCCCGGTACAGCTTGAGGGCCCCGGCTTCGCGCGCCTTGAGCGCCTCGATCCGCGCGCCCAGGTTCGCGCCGCCCGGGTTCTTTTCGAGCGCGGCCACGTCGTCCGTCAACGCCTTCTCGTTCGCCTCCAACTCGTCGAGCTTGGATTCCGCGGTGCGCGTCAGGAGCGTTCCGATACGTGCCCGGGCGCCGCGGAGCGTGCCGTAGATCGGGGAGGTGTTGAAGATGGTTTCCCCGGAGAAGACGAAGTAGGAGCCGAGAGCCGTCTCGGCGGCGATCGCCAGGCTTTCCTGCGCGGGGAAGTCGCACGGCTTCTTATCGCAGGCGTCCGCGCCGGTGTTCAGGGCGTTCACGCGGACGACGACGACGCGGGCCTTGCGGCATGAATCGCCGGAGTTGATCGAGCAGATCTGCTCGACGACCTTCCCCGACTCCACGGCGTCGTTCGGCGCGACTGGAGGCGCGGTGCCCGGCGCGGCGGCCTCGAGCGCCAGGCCCGCGGCGGTGATGACGAACAGGCTCAGCCGCAGAAGGGGACGCTTGAAAAGGACGGAGCGAGCCCTCGGGGGAAGGAGGTGCTCGCGCTCATCGAGCTTCCAGTCGCGTTCGTAAAGCGCGTTGATCTTCGCGACCTCGCAAGGCTTGCTCATGCAGTCCAGGGCGTCGTTGAGCACGGCCAGGTAGTCCTCGAGCAGCTTGGTCGTTTCCTTGCAGCTGTCCTTGGAGACGGCGCAGGAGACCTTGACGAAGGCTTTGGCGGTCTCAACGGGGGAGCTTTCCGCGGGCTTGGCGGCCTTGGGGCCGGCGCCGAGGAGGAGGAGGAAGGCGAGGAGGCGGAGACGGGGCATGGAGGGGGTTCTCCACCCGGAGGATAGCCCCGGAAGGCCGTATTTACAAGGGTTTTCTCGTCGGAGAGCGGCTATAATATGGGGGCAGTGGCTGCTCCCTCCTTCCCGCACGACCCCCGCTTCCTGCCCATGACGCGCGCCGAGATGGACGCGCGCGGCTGGGATCAGGTGGACATCGTCTTCGTCACGGGCGACGCCTACATCGATCACTACTCGTTCGCGATGTCCTTGCTCGGCCGGGTCCTCTCGGACGCCGGGTTTCGCGTCGCGATCCTCTCCCAGCCCGACTGGCGCAGCGCCGAGCCGTGGCGCCGCTTCGGCCGCCCGCGCCTGTTCTTCGCGATTTCTGCGGGGAACATGGACTCGATGATCAATCACTACACGGCGAATAAGAAGGTCCGTAACGACGATGCGTACTCGCCGGGCGGCAAAATCGGTCTTCGCCCGGACCGGGCCACCATTCCGTATTGCCAGCGCGCCCGTGAGGCGTTTCCCGGGGTGCCGGTGATCGCGGGAGGCGTCGAGGCCTCGCTGCGGCGTTTGGCTCACTACGATTATTGGTCCGATTCGGTGCGCCCTTCCGTTCTTCTGGATTCGAAGGCCGATCTTGTCGCCTACGGCATGGGCGAGGAGACGATCGTCGAGATCGCCAAACGGCTTCAGGCGGGTAAATCGGTCAAGGAATGCCGGGATTTGAGAGGAGTGGCGACCTTCCTGGGCGCGTCTGAGCTCGCGCCTAGCGGCGCGGACGTCGTTCATTTGCCGTCCTATGAAGAGGTGAAGGCCTCCAAAGACGCATTTTTAGACATGGCACGACTGGCGCACCGCGAGACGAGCCCCTTCAATGCCAAGACATTAGTCCAAAAGCACGGCGCACGCACCGTGGTCGTGACACCTCCTCAACTGCCCGTCACGCAGGAGCGGATGGACTTCTATTACGGTCTTCCCTACACTCGCCGCGCCCATCCCTCCTACGCGGGCTCGACCATCCCGGCTTGGGAAATGATCAAGGACTCGGTCACGATCATGCGCGGCTGCTTCGGCGGCTGCACCTTCTGCTCGATCACCGCCCACCAGGGCCGCACGATCCAGTCCCGCTCGGAGGGCAGCGTCCTGAAGGAGATCACGGGGCTGACCCGCGATCCCGAGTTCAAGGGCGTCGTCTCCGACATCGGCGGCCCCACGGCGAACATGTACCAGATGCGCTGCACCGAGCCCGAGGTGGAGAAGATCTGCAAGCGCCAGTCGTGCGTGCACCCGGTCGTGTGCAAGTTCCTCGGCACGGACCACGGCCCGCTCGTGAAGCTCATGAAGAAGTCCCGGGAGACGCCCGGCATCAAGAAGGTGTTCGTCGCCTCCGGCATCCGCATGGACCTGGCGCGCCTGTCGCCCGAGTACATGAAGGAGCTGACGGCCCATCACGTCAGCGGCCGGATGAAGGTCGCGCCGGAGCACGCGTCGCCGAAGGTGCTGGAGCTGATGAAGAAGCCGCGCCATAATACCTTCGAGGACTTCGCCAAGAAGTTCGACGAGGAATCCAAGAAGGCGGGCAAGAAACAATTCTTGGTTCCTTATTTCATCGCCAGCCATCCCGGCTCCGATCTCAACGCCATGATCGAGCTCGCCGTCTTCTTAAAGAAGAACGGCTATAAACCCGATCAGGTCCAGGATTTCATCCCGGGGCCGCACGATTTGGCGACCGCCATGTATTACACCGGCCGCAATCCCGAGACCGGCCTGGCGATGCCGATCGCCAAGGGCATGAAGGACCGGCGCCTGCAGCGCGCTTTGCTCCAGTTCTTCAAGCCCGAGAACTACTTCGAGGTGCGCGAGGCCCTGCTCGCCTCCGGACGCAAGGACCTGATCGGCTCCGGCTGCGACTGCCTGATTGGCGCCAATCCACCGAAGGAAGCGCTGATGGCGCGCCGCGCCAAGGCCGAGAAGGATTTTCACGAGCACACGCACATGAAGGAAAAGCCCGGGGCCGCCCCGAAGGCGCCGAAGACCGGCTACCGGCCGCAGCGCTCCCAGTGGGGGCGGCGGGAGGGAAAACGCTGATGGAAAAGCCCCACCTGGTCCGCTTCGGCAATCTCGACGCGATCGAGGTCCCGAACATCGACCCGAAGGCGCTCACGGTCGTCTGCCTCCACGGCTACGGCGCCGACATGCGCGACCTCGCCCCGCTCGCGCAGGAGCTTGAGACGAAGCGTCCGATCACCTGGCTGTTCCCCGACGCTCCCGAGGTGCTCGACTGGGGCGGCCGGGCGTGGTTTCCCATCGACGTCGCCGCCTTCGAGGAGGCCCAGCGCACCGGGACCCCGCGCGACCTGTCGCTCAAGGAGCCCGAGGGCCTCGAGTGGGCGCGCGAGGAGCTTCAGCGCTTCATCGCGGAGCTGGGCGTGCCGTGGGAGAAGATCGTGCTCATGGGCTTCTCCCAGGGCGCCATGCTCGCCGTCGACCTCGCGGTCCGCGCCGAGGCGCCGCCCGCGGGCGTCGTGATCCTCTCCGGGACCTTGGTCGACAAGAAAACTCTGAGCGAGCTCGCCCCGGCCAAGAAGGGCCTTCCCTTTTTTCAGTCGCACGGCTCGGTGGACCCGATCCTCGGCTTCGCGCAGGCCCGCTCTCTCGAAAAAATGCTCATCGAGGCGGGCTGGCGCGGCCAGCTACGCCGATTCGAGGGCGGCCACGCGATACCGGCCGACATCCTCGAGGGCCTGGCGTCCTGGCTCGAGAAGCGATGAGCGATTGGGCGAAGAAGTTCTTCCGCGCGGAGGTCTTCACGCCCGGCTCCGTCGACGCGCTCGCCGCCGCGCCGAGCGAAGCCGCCGCGGCGTGGACGCTGCTCGGGCTCAAGCGCGGCGCGCGCCTCCTTGATCTCTGCTGCGGCACGGGCCGGCACTCGATCCTGCTCGCGCGGCGAGGGGCGAGCGTGCTCGGCGTGGATCGGACTCCGGCTTATCTGACGGAAGCGCGCCGGCGGGCGGGGAAGCTCGAGAACTGCCGCTTCGCGCAAGGCGATATGCGCCGCCTGCCCTTCGAGGGCGAGTTCGACGCGGTGATGAATCTCTGGACGAGCTTCGGCTACTTTGAAAAAGAGAGCGACGATCTCAAGACGCTCAAGGGCGTCGCCCGGGCCCTCAAGCCCGGCGGCCTGTTCCTCATCGAGCTCGTGGATTACGGCTGGATCAGGTCGCGCACGAGCCACCGCCATTGGAACCGTCAGGGCGACGGCTCGTATCTTCTTCAGGATGCGGTGCTCGTCGAGGGCCGCGACCCGCGCGTGATCAACGAGTGGACGATCCTTCGCCGCGAGCGAAAACCGCTGCGCACGCGCTTCGTCGTGCGCGGCTACGATAAGCCGCGGCTGTACGCGTCGCTGCGCCGCGCGGGGCTCAAGCCGCTGAAATCCTGGTCCTCGCTCTCCGGGTTCAAGCGCCAGAAGTTCAACGGCCGCCTCGTCGTTCTCGCGCGAAAGCCCGTCCGCTAAGCGGCGTCGAGCACGGTCTTCGCGATGAAGTCCACGTCCTCGGGCTTCAGCGAAGGATTGTTCGGCAGGAACAGGCCGTTGTGGTGGATGCGGTCGGCCATCGTGAAGCTGGCCTTGCCGTAGCGCTCGTACCAGAACGGGTGCAGGCCGAGGTTTCCCGCCGAGAAGATGCGGGTCTCGATGCCGTTGGCGACGAGGGCGTTGACGATGGCCTGGCGCTGCTCCTTGGTGTCGGCGAGCAGGCCGAAGGAGATGCTGCAGATCTGGGCGTCCGGCGCGGCGGCCTTCTGGATGTAGAACTTGCCGCCCAGGTGTCCTTTGTAGCGCGCGTGGTTTTCGTTGCGACGCGACACGATCCAGTCGAGCTTGTCGATCTGGCCGAGGCCGATGAAAGCGTTCAGGTCCGTGGAGCGGACGTTGAACCCCGGCTGATAGAAGACGAAGGGGCTGTGGAAGTCGTCGATCTGGTATTTCTTGACGAGGGACTGGTGCGCCCCGGCGTCGAGGTCCTTGCTCCAGCCGTGGCTGCGGAGCATGAGCAGCAGGTCGTTGAGCTCCTTGTCGTCGGTCGACACCATGCCGCCCTCGATGGTCGAGATCTGGTGGCCGAAGTAGAAGGAGAACGCGCCCATGTCGCCGAAGGAGCCGCACTTGCGGCCGTACGCGGAGGCCCCGACGGCGGCGCAGGCGTCCTCCATCAGGAAGAATCCGTACTTCTTCTTGAGCGCCAGCAGCTCGGGCATCTTGTGCGGCACGCCGAGCACCTGCACCAGCAGGACCGCGCCGGGCTCGTGTTCCTTCAAGAGCTTCTCGAGGTGGACGAGATCGAGCCCGAAGGTGTCGGGGTCCGCTTCGCAGGCGATGGGCTCGAAGCCGAATTGGATGGCGGGCGCGATCGAGGTGACCCAGCCCACGCTCGGCACGATGACCTTTTTATTCTTCAGGCGCCCGGACATGAGGAGGGCGTAGTACATCAGCAGATTGGCCGACGAGCCCGAGTTGCAGAAAACGGAGTGCTTCGAGCCGAGCCACTTGCTCCACTTCGCCTCGAACTCGAGGGTCAGCTTGCCCTTGGTCAGGCGCGGGTAGGTCTTGAGCCAGGCGGCCAGGGCGTCGATGTCTTTCTCATCGATGGTGTCTTCGGCCAGATGGTATTTGATGGGCGGGGTCATATGTTGGCGTACTGATTGCGCTTGACGCTGCGATAGCCCTTGATGAGCTCGATGATGCCGCGCTGAAGGGGGAAGCCGGGCTTGAAGCCGGTGGCCTCGATCTTGGCGTTGCTGACGATGTAGTCCCGCTTGTCCGGGTCCTCGGCGAGCGGCGCCTCCGAGTAATAGAACTTCGGAAGCTGCTTCTTGATTTCGGCGCACAGCTCGCGCTTGCTGATATTGCAGTCGCTCAGGCCGACGTTGTAGGCTTCGCCCTTCATCTTCTCGAAGTTGGCCATGCCGTGCTGGAAGGCCGCGGCGATGTCGCGGACGTGGATGTAGTTGCGCTTGAAGTCGGCCTCGAAGAGCACGACGAAGCCGTCGTTGACGGCGCGGTAGACGAAGTCGTTGACGAGCAGGTCGAGGCGCATGCGCGGGCTGATTCCGAACGCGGTCGCGAGGCGGAAGGTGATGGAGTTGCCGGAGGCGAGGATGGCGTTCTCGGCGTCGACCTTCAGGCGGCCGTACAGCGAGACGGGGCGCAGCGGCGTCTTCTCGTCGCAGTGCACGCCCTTCTCACCGATGCCGTAGCCGCTGTTCGTCGTCGGATAGAGGACGCGCTGGCTCTTGCTGCGAAGTTCGAGCAGCATCTTGATCGCGTCGAGCGTGGTCGTGGTCGCGGCGATGGGGTCCTTGTCGGTGAGCGGCGCGCCGGTCAGGCAGGCGAGGGGGATGATGGTGTCCGCCTTCCTGAGCTGCTCCGTCATCAGCGCCTTGTCGCGGGCGTCGCCGCGGATCAAGGTGAGCGTCTCGTAATGGCAGCAGTCGAGCAAGGTGGCTTGCCCGTACATGAAGTTGTCGATAACGACGACCTCGTGTCCCGCCTTGAGAAGCTCGGGCACCAAGATGGAGCCGATGTAGCCTGCGCCGCCCGTCACGAGTATTTTCATGGTTTTATGGTTTCAGCGAGCCCGAGGTGTAAGCGTCTTGGAACTTTTGCCAGCGTTCCGGCGTGCCGATGTCGAACAGCGGCGCGGAAACGGTCGACGCGAAGACGCGCCGGTCGAGCAGGCGCGGCAGGACGTCCTTCTCCAAAGAGCTCGCCCCGGAGGGAATTGAGGCGAGCGCCTCGGGCTCGAGGAGGTAGACGCCGGCGTTGAGCACGCGTCCGGGCCGGTATTCCCGCTCGTCGAAGGACAGGACCCGGCCGCCGGGGCCGAGCTCGAGAAAGCCGCCGTCGCGGCGGGCCCCCGGCTCGACAGCCGCGAGCGAGGCCGCGCCTCCGCTTTTGCGGTGGAACTCGCGCAGCGCGGTCAGGTCGAGCGGGCAGAACGAGTCGCCGTTGAGGATCAGCGCCGGCCCGGCGCCGAGCGCGGGCAGGGCGTTCTTCACGGCGCCGCCCGTTCCGAGCGGGCTTTCCTCCGGCGAGATGACGAGGTCGAGGTCCTTGCGTCCGGCGCGGAAGTGCTCCGCCACCTGTTCGCCCTTGTAGCCGGTGCACAGGATGAAGCGTTTGACTCCGTGGCCCGCGGCCCATTCCAATAAGATCTCGAGGAAGGGCTTGCCGCCGACGCTGGCCATCGTCTTCTGCCGGTCGGAGACGACCGAGCGCAGCCTCGTTCCGAGCCCGCCGCACAGGACGACCGCGCTGAGCGCTCCCGCGGTCATGCCGGTTCGTTTTTTGAGGCGCCGCGCTCGTAGAAAATGATCTGGCTGCCGCCGTTCTCGAACCGGAACGGGACATGGAGCAGGTGCTTGAGCTTTTCCTTGATGCGGGGCTGGTCCTCGGGGCGGGCGAAGAAGAGGATGAAGCCGCCGCCGCCCGCGCCCAGGAGCTTGCCGCCGAGGGCGCCGGCGTCGCGGGCGGCCTTATAGATGTCGTCGATCTGCGGCGTCGAGATCTTCTCCGACAGGCCGCGCTTGATCAGCCAGCCTTCGTGCAGCAGCTTGCCGAATTCGTTCAGGCTGCCGGAGCCGGCGAGGAGGCCCAGGGAGTGGTCGACCATGTCGAACATGGCCTTCAGCTCGACCTTCTTCCCCGGGGTGTTCTGGATCTGCTCCTGAGCGATCACGGAGGCGAAGCGGGAAAACCCGGTGAAGTACAGCATCAGATGGTTTTGCAGCAGGTCCAGCCGCTCGCGGCCGAGGATGACGGGCTGGATCGAAATCTTGCCGTCCGGGGTGAAGCCGATGCGGTTGAAGCCGCCGAAGGCCGCCGAGACCTGATCCTGGGAGCCGACGCTCTCCTTGATGAGGTCGCGCTCGATGTGGATCGACTCTTCGGCGAGCTGCATCTTGGTCGGCATGCGCTGCTGCAAGGCGTAAAGAGTGTGCAGGAGGCCGACGGTGAACGAGGAGCTGGTGCCCAGGCCCGTCCGGGCGGGGAGGTCGGCGTCGTGGTGGATCTCGACGCCCTCGTTGACCTTCATGAACTTCAGCGTTTCCCGGGCCGACGGGTGCTCGAACTCCTCGCCTTCCTTCAGGTTCTCGATCTTGGAGTAGGCGATGCGGCTTTTGTGCTCGAAGAACGGCGGCAGGCGGCGGCAGGAGATGTAGCAGTACTTGTCGATGGTGGTGGCCAGCACCGCGCCGCCGTGCTCGGCGTACCAGGCGGGGTAGTCGGTGCCGCCGCCGAAAAAGGAGATCCGAAACGGCGTTCTGCTGATGATCATGGGCGCCAAATCATACTAGATCGTGCCGGGACGATCGAAGACATCGTAACGCTTGCCGGTCTGGCCGCGGTTGGCCCGGTACCACTCCATCGTGCTCTTGACGCCGTTCTCTATGGATATCTGCTGCTTGATGCCGAGGCCCTCGGCCCGGGCGACGCTCATGACCCGCTTCTTGTCTCCGGAAGGCTTGGACGCGTCCCAGACGACCTTCGGCTTTTTGTCCAGATTTCCGACGATGATCTCGACGAGCTTCCTGACCGAGAGTCCCTGTCCGCTCGCCAGGTTGACGTTCTGGCCCGGAGCCTTCTCGATCGCCAGGAGCATGCCGCGCGCGACGTCGTCGGCGTGGATGAAGTCCCTCTCGGCGGAGCCGTCGCCCCACACGACCAGAGGGTCCTCGCCGCTGACGGCGCGCTTGATGAGCGCGGGGACCACCATGGAGTTGATCGAGTCGAAGTTGTCGTAGGGGCCGTAGACGTTGGCGGGGCGCACGATCGTCGCGTTCTTCCAGCCGTACTCGATCCGGTAGGCCTCGACCTGGAGCTCGCCGATGCGCTTGGCGCCGCCGGCGAAACGGTCGTTGGGAGAGGGGTCGCCTTTCCAGGCGTTATCCTCGAAGAAGACCTCCGCCGGCGGGTAAACGCCGATCGAGCTGGTGTACAGGTAGCCCGTGATCCCGCTGCGGCGCGCGGCCTCGAGCAGGGAGGTGTTGAAGAGGACCATCGGCGTGAACATGCTGGCGGGCTTCGTGACCGTGACGGCGGGGGAGCCCTTCACGCAGAGCAGGTTGAACACGAAGTCCATGCCCGCGCATGCGGTCAGGCAGTTCTCGAGCACGGTCAGGTCCAGGCGCAGAAATTCCGCCTCGGGGTGGGCGCGCGACGGATCGTCGAGCGAGGCGATGCGGACCTTGGCGCCCTGAGCGAGCAGGCGCGAGACCAAGGGGATGCCGATCAGACCGGTGCCGCCCGCGACGAGGACTTTCTTGTTCTTGAACATGGCTAGTAGTGGCCGGCGAGCTGGGCGCTGCCCTCGATGGGGGTATTGCCGTACAGGTAGGCGCCTTTCTTGTTGCCCCACCAGATGACCTTGCGGCACCAATCTTCCCACGTGTCCCAGCGTTCGCCGGTCCGGTTGACGTGGTAGCGGCTGGGCTTCTCCTGAAGGTCGACGGTCGCGCCGGTGATCGTCGACCGGTAGAACTCCCAGACGTTGTGGGTGTAGGCGAGGTCGAGGTCCGCGGTCTGGAAGGGAATCTTCATGAGGCTGCGGTTGAGCTCGACCGCCTCGTGCAGGACCGTGCCGGACACCGCGAGGCCTTTCTGCTTCAGCAGGAGACCGAGGGCGAGCTCGGCTTCCCGGTAGAAGGCCTCGAGCTTGCTCTCGCGGCACAGCTTGATCAGGATGTACTCGTCGGCCGGCCACCAGATATTGAGCCACTCCTGGGAGTGGCAGTACTCCTTGCCGCCGTTCTGGATGTCCGCCGCTTTGGCGAGGAAGAAGTCCCGGACCTCGGTCAGCACGGGGAAGGCATTCGCTCCGGCGCCCGGCAGGTCCCGGAAGCGCCCCTCGGAGAACAGCTCGAAGAGCTCCCGGTAGCTCAGGCCCGACAGGCGGCGGACGACGATCAGGGGAATCTGGAGCACCTTGTCGAAGTGCAGGAGCCCCGCCATCCAGCAGTAGGCGCGCGTCCGGGCCCAGTCCGCGCGCGGCATGGAGGCGGTGGCGATCACCAGCTCCTGCGTCTCGACGATCTCGTCGGCGGACTTGGTCAGCTCGCCGTGGATGTTGACGACCTCGTTCTCGACGGCCTCCATTCCGTACTTTTCCTGGTAGGCGGGGTCGCCCATCTCCGCGTTGGGGAGGATGGAGAGGTTGTTGAACTGGATGCGGTTGTGCTGCCCGCTCTCGATCACCGTGGAGACGCCGTCGGCGAACGACTCGTAGGTCTCGCCGGGCAGGCCCAGGATCAGGTCGCTCATGGTCTCGATGCCCTGCGCGGCGAAGCGCTTCTGGATCGTGTGGTAGGTGTCGAGGCTGATGTTGTCGCGCTTGATGGCCGTGAGCGTGCCCATGTCGACCGACTGCAGGGACAGGACCACGCCCTTGTTGAGGCCGGCGTCGGAGAGGATCTTCTGGACCTGGTAGGAGCGCTCGGTCGCGTTCTTGGTGTTCTGCACCGACATCGCGTGCGGATAGCCGAATTTCTTCTTCGTGTCCGCGCAGTATTGGGCCAATTCGACGTCCCGGGGGACGATGCCGAAGTTGGCGTCGGCGCAGAAGATGTACTCGATTTTCTTCGCGGCGAACCAGTCGATTTCGCGGTTGAGGCGGGCGATGTCCCAGTAGTTGACCTTGGCGGCGACGGCCGAGCCCCAGTCGCAGAACGTGCAGGAGAACGGGCAGCCGCGGTTGGTCTCCCACATCGCGATCCAGTGCTCATTGGGGAACGCCTTGATCAAAGGCTCGAAGGTGCCCTCGAGATAGGGCGAGGGCACCGCCGACAGGTCGCGGATGCGCTCCGCGCGCGCGTTGGTGACCACGGCGCCGCGCTTGTCGAGATAGCTGATCGAGGGGATTTTCGTCCAATCCCGGGTCAGGGCGTGGGAGAGCATGGCGGTGAAGACCTGCTCGCCCTCGCCGTGGCAGGCGATATCGATATAAGGATGTTTCTTCAAAAAACCGTCGACCCGGTCGGGGACGTGGGGGCCGCCGAAGAAGATGAGGACCTCGGGCTTGCGCTTCTTGAGCTCTTCGGCGATCCGCCAGGAAATGTGGGCGTTCCAGACGTAGGTGCTGAAGCCGACGATGTCGGCGTCGACGAGCCGCTCGACCGCCTCCGCGACCGGGACGCGCGAGTAGACCGGCAGGAGGAACTCGTAATCACCGATGTTGGGCAGGTGCTTCTGCGCGTAGGCCTGCAGGATGCCCGCGGAATAGGGGAGATAGTTCTGGCCGGAGAAGCTGTTGTTGATCTGGACCAGGCCGACCTTTATTTTTTTACTCATGCTTCGGTGAAGCGCGCCCGGAGGACGCCCGGCCGGTCCTTGTGCTCGCGGTACCATCTCACGGTCTCGGCGATGCCCTGCTTGAGCCCGACCTCGGGCTTGAAGCCCAGCTTCTCTCTCGCGCGCGCGATGTCCGCCACTCGAAACTTCTCGCCCGTCGCCTTGGAGTCGTCCCAGACGACCTTCGGATTGTCGCCCGCCGCCTCGAGGACGGCGTCGACGATCTCGCGAATCGAGTGGCCGACGCCCGAGCCCAGGTTGATCGGCAGGCCATTCGCGCCTTTTTCGAGCGCGAGCAGAACGCCGCGCGCGGCGTCACGGCAGTGGAGGAAGTCCCGGACGGCCTCGCCGTTGCCCCAGACCCGCAGCGGATTCTCGCCCGCGAGCACCCGGGCGATGAGCGCCGGGATCACGAGCGCGGTCTTCGGGTCGAAATTGTCGTAGGGGCCGTAGGTGTTGACCGGGCGGACGATCGCGACCTTGTCCCAGCCGTACTGCTCCTTGTACGCCTCGGCCTGCAGCTCGCCCATGCGCTTGGCCCAGCCTGCGAAGGCGTCCGACGGGTGCGGCGGCTCGTCCCAGGCGCGGTCTTCGACGAAGACCGGAGCCGGGGCGTAGACGCACACGCTGCTGGCGAAGAGGTAGGCCTCGACCCCGGCCTTGCGCGACTCCTCCATCATGTGGGTGTTCATGAGGATCGGCTTGACGAAGAAGTCGGCGGCGCGCGTCCGTCCCACGCCGACCGAGCCCTTGATGCTCGCGAGATGGAAGACATACCGCATGCCGCGGACGAGGCCGGCGCAGACCTGCGGGTCGCGGAGGTCTCCGCGGACGTACTCCACGCCGGGGGCGGGATCGATCGGCTCCTGGAGGCAGGCGGCGCGCACGCTCGCGCCGGCCTTAACCAGGAGATGGACGACCTCCCGGCCGATGACCCCAGTAGCGCCCGTTACGAGCACCTTTTGGCTCTTATACATCCCGGAATTCACCTCACCATGATAGCAATCGGGGCGCGCTCGAAATGTGTTTTGAGGGCGGCCGAGCTTGGTATGATACCGTCGCCATGAGGATTAAAAAAGCGCTGATCACGGGCATCTCCGGCTCGGGCGGGAGCTACCTCGCCGAGCACATCGTCGCGCGCCGGCCCGGCACGGCGGTTCACGGGATTTCGCGCTGGCACAGCACCGCGGGAAACGGGAACCTTCGCGGCATCGCGGGCAGGATCACGGTCCACGAGTGCGACTTAAACGACCTGGCCTCCGTCGTGAACACGCTGAAGGCGGTGAAGCCGGACGCGATTTTCCATCTCGCGTCTCACGCGAACGTGCGGGCTTCTTTCATCACCCCGCTCGCGGTGCTGAGCAACAATATCCTGGGGACGGCCAATCTGCTGGAGGGCATCCGGCTCGCCGGCATCGATCCGGTGGTCCAGCTGTGCAGCACCTCCGAGGTGTACGGGCAGGTCGACCCGAAAAACGTGCCTATCACCGAGAGCTGCCCCCTCAACCCGTCGAGCCCGTACGCGGTCTCGAAGACCGCCCAGGACCTCCTGGGCTACACCTATTTCCGCAGCTACGGGATGAAGGTCGTGCGCACGCGCATGTTCGCCTACCTCAATCCGCGGCGCAAGGACCTGTTCGCGACCTCGTTCGCGATGCAGGTCGCGCGCATCGAGGCCGGGCTCCAGAAGAAGCTCCTGCACGGAAACCTCGACTCGGTCCGGACCCTCATCGACGTCCGCGACGCGATGGAGACGTACTGGATCGCGTCGCAGATGTGCCTGCCCGGCGAGGTCTACAACATCGGCGGCACGACGGTGATCAAGGTCGGCGAGTTCCTCGACCTGCTCAAGAAGCACGCCAAGAAACGCATTTCCTCCGCGGTCGATCGCTCGCTGCTGCGCCCCGCGGACGTCACCTTGCAGATCCCGGACGTCTCCAAGTTCCGCGCGCGGACGGGCTGGAAGCCGCGCTACTCGTTCGACGAGAGCGTCCGCTACCTGCTCGAGCATTGCCGCCGCGAGGTCGCGCTCGAGGCGCGGGCCAAGTAGCCTGATGCCTAAGAATCTCGCGGAGAAGATGTTCTACGAGGCCCTGCGCATCAGGCTCGTGGAAGAGCGGATCATCGAGCTTTATCCGACGGACAAGATCCAGAGCCCGGTCCATCTCTCCATCGGCCAGGAGCATCACATCGTCGCCATGAGCAACGCGCTCAAGAGCGGCGATCCCGTCTATCCGACCTACCGCAGCCACGCGCCGTATCTCGCCAAGGGCGGGGACCTCAAGCGCATGTTTTCGGAGCTTTACGGAAAGAGCGGGGGCGGCGCCCGCGGCAAGGCCGGCTCCATGCACCTGTGCGCGCCGGAGCTCTCCTTCATGGCCGCGTCCGCGGTCGTGGGGTCGCCCTTCCCTCACGCCGTCGGAGCGGCGTACGCGGCCAAGCTCCAAAAGAAAAATCAGCTCGTCGTCTCGATCTCGGGCGACGGCTCGACCGAGGAAGGCGTGTTCTCGGAGTGCCTCAACTTCGCCTCGCTCAAGAAGCTCCCGGTCCTTTTTCTTATCGAGAACAACGGCCTGTCCATCCACACGCCGATCAAGGTTCGCCAGGCCTTCAGCCTCGAGAAGCTGTGCGCGGCCTACGGCGTGGAGTATTGGCGGGCCGACGACGGCTTCGACATGCGCGCCGTGCACGCGAAGACGGCCGCCGCACGAGAGCGCATGGTGAAAGGCTCCGGCCCGGTCCTGTTCGAGGTGAAGACCTGCCGCTACAAGGTGCACGTCGGAGTCTCGGAAGACTTCGACCTCGACTACCGCGATAAGGACGAGGACGAGAAGTGGCGGCGGCGCGACCCGCTGATCGTCGACACCGCGTTGGTCGCCCGCTTCACGAGCCGTATCTTAAAGGAAATCGAGGACGCCGTGGCCTACGCGGAAAAAGACGCCTTCCCCAAGGGCGACGAGCTGCTCCAGGACATCTACTGATGAAGCTCGTCAGCTACCGCGACGCCCTGGCCGCCTCCATGCGCGACGCGCTGCGCAAGAATCCTAAGTCGCTCGTGTACGGCCTATGCGTCACCGATCACACGGGCATTTTCGGGACGACCCTCGGCCTCGAGAAGGAATTCGGCTCCGAGCGCGTCTTCGACACGCCCTTGTCCGAGGACGCGATGACCGGCTTCGCGGTGGGCGCGGCCTTGGGCGGCCTTTACCCGGTCCACATCCACATCCGCTGCGACTTCATGATGCTGGCGATGAACCAGCTCGTCAACTCCGCGGCGAAGTACAAGTACATGTCCGGCGGCGGCTTCACGGTGCCGATGCTGGTCCGCGGCGTGATCGGCCGCAGCTGGGGCCAGGGGGCTCAGCACTCGCAAAGCCTGCAGGCGCTCTTCGCCCACATCCCCGGGCTCACCGTGATCATGCCGAGCAGCGCGCAGCGGGTGCGCGACAGCTACGCGTACGCGGTCAATCACTACAAGTCTCCCGTCATCTCCCTCGAGCACCGCCTGCTGTACGACTACGTCTTCGAGCCGGAGGAGGAGGCGCCGCGCAAGAACCCGTTCACCTCCTATCTGGTGCAGAAGGGCGGCGACGTGACCATCGTGGCCGCCTCGATCATGGTGCAGGAGGCCCAGCGCGCCGCCAGCTTCGTCAAGAAGACCGCGGGCATCGGCGTCGAGATCATCGATCTGAACTGCCTGTCGCACCCGGACACGGGGATGATCCTCAAGAGCGTCAAGAAAACCGGGCGGCTCATCGTCGCGGACACCGGCTGGGCGTCTTACGGGGCCTGCGCCGAGGTCTGCCGCATGATCGCGGTCACCGACCCCCGCGCCCTCAAGGCCCCCGTCGAGTCGATCTCCATGGCGAAGACCCCGTGCCCGACGACGAAAGCCCTCGAGAAGCATTTCTATCCCGACATGGGCGACATCGTCGCGAGCATCTATCGGCTCTGCTACGGCGGAAAAAAGCACCGCCATCCGCTGCCGAGCGACGATTTCAAGCGCCGCTTCTACAAAGAGTTCAAAGGCCCCTTTTAGAGGAGCGGGGGAGGGGGCGCCGCGAGGAACGCGGCGATCTGGGCCTTCACCGTGGAGTCGGTTTCCAGCGCCAGGAGCTTCGTCAGCAGGGCGTTGATGCGCTCGAGCGCCGCGGCTTCACCGTTCGCCGCGCGGTTGCGCGCCGAGTGCCAGACGACGGCGATCGCGAGGGCGCGCGCGGAAGGCTCCCCGCCCGCCGCGAAGGCCGCCGGGTCGGCTTCGATCGGAACGAGCATCCCCGTTTCCAGCGCGGCGACGAGATCCGGGCGCCGCTTCGGCATGTCCTGGCGGGCGCGCACGAAGGCGTCGAGTGCCACGAGCGCGGTGATTCGCTCCTCTACGGTCAAAGCCGCGCCGAGCAGGTCGAGAACCGTGGTCTGGCAGCGCTCTTCGATGGCGGCCGGCAGGTCGTGCGTCGCCGGCGCCAGCCCGCGCAGGGCGTATACGCGGTAGGCCGGCAGGCGCGTCGCTTCGAGCAAGGCGCCCACGGCGGCGTGGCGCGCGCCCTCGTCGCCGACGACGGGCACGGCGTAGCCCAGGTACATCAGGGCCTTGGCGCGGACGGCGGGCGCCTCGGCGGAAGACACGGCGACGGCGCGCATGGCCTCGAGGCCCTTGGCGCGGCGGGCCTGCGGCCAGACCGGGAGCCCGGAGTGCAGCGCCTCGAGCGCGGCGAGCTTTTCGGCGGGAGCCGCGGCCCGGCCCAGGACGGCGATCGGGTCTTCCGCGCGCCTGACGGCGGCGCGGACCTCGATGTAGGCGGATTCGAGGGAGACGGGAGGCAGAGCGGGGGCCGGGGCGAACATGCGCTATATTAGCATTCTGACCGTCAACGGTCCGACAGCGTGATGTTCGAGTACCAGGCTTCGGCGGTCCCGGCGGTGTTGTCGGTGTCGGTCATCACGGCGATCCCCGCGTACGGCGGCGGGTCCTCGCCGAAGAGGCGCCGGTAATCTTCCAGCACGTTTCGCTCCTCGGAGCGCCACTCGCCGGCGGCGGCGCCGCCCGAGCGCACGGCGACCATCATCACACGGTTCGTGAAAGGGCTCGGGGCGTCCTCGCCGGCGGCGAGCTTGTTGGCCCAGATGTAGGCGATCGCGTTGTGCGGCGGATGCTCGCCGCGCAGGGTCTTGATCGCGGCGTATTTGAGGCGCGTCGCGAGCCCGACGCGCGAGGGCTCGTACTTGAAGGTGATGTAGAGACGCGCCGCGTAGTCGTCGCCGGCCTTCTTCATTTCATCGCCGTTGGGCACCGTGCTAGACACCTTCCAGCGCCAACGGAGCAGCGGCCTTTCGGCGACGGGGCCTTGATGGCGGTAGATCAATCCGGAGGCGGACCTATCGGCCTTCGCGTGGAGCGCGGCCGACGACGGGCTCCACGAGTAGGCCGTGTGCGTCGAGATCTTGGGGAAGGTCAGTGCCTCCCAATTCTGAGGCAGGCCGTTCGGCGCGAGGGCGGGAGCGGTCGAGAGCAGCACGACGAGCGCGGCCGCGTTCATGAGCCGCTAGAATTGGAACGTCAACGTCGTTCCGAACGCGTAAGCGACGAAGTCCTCTTCCTTGAGGAAGCGGTGCCACAGGCGCTGGGCCGAGCCGTTGAGGGTCATGCGCAGGTTCTTGGCGATCTCGTAGTCGCCGCTGGTGTTCAGCGAGAAGAGCCGGGAGTTGTCGGCGACGGTCACCGGCGAGCGCCGCATCGCGAACGAGGTGGTCGTCGTCCAGATGATGCGGTTGGTGAACAGCAGGGGCTTGGCCGAGCCCGGCAGGCGCAGGCCGGCGGGCAGGGCCAGGTCGGCGCGGATGAGCATGCTCGGCGTGATGACCTCGACGTCCTGGGTCTTCACTCCGGTGCCGAGCTGGGTCGTGTCCTTCGTGTAGTCCACCTTCGGGGTGAAGCGGAACTTGCGGATGTCGAAGGTCACCTGGGTCGTGACGTCCTCGTGCTTCGTGTTCTGGGTGTTCGCGGCGATGCGCAGGTCCTTGTTGACGGAGGTGCGCTGGTTGTAGCTGATCAAGGTCTCGTAGCGCTTGACGACGATCGTGCGCAGGTCGGAGCCGAAGCTGTTTTCGGTCTGAAGCGTGGAGCCGACGTTCTCCGTCGTGCGCTTGGAGTACTTGAAGTTCATCTGGGTGTTGGCCATCCAGCGCTCGGAGAACCACAGCTGCTCGAGCTGGGAGATGCTCATGACGGCGTCGGGCAAGGTCCGGGAGACGGTCTTCGAGGGCGTGCCCGTGACCTCGTTGCGCTGGATGCTGAGCACGTAGTTGTTCGACAGCGAGAGCGAGCGCCAGGCGGCCTTGCGCCCGCGCAGGTCGTAGCCTTCGAGCGGCGACCAGCGCTGGGTCGAGTTCCAGGTGTCGCGCAAGGTCAGGTTGACGCGCTGGGCGACCGGGTTCGCCGGCCGCAGCGGCGTGCGCACCCAGAGCGCCTGATGCGTGGAGAGGTCCTTCTCGATCTGGTTCCAGACGTCGCCGTCCTGCATCTGGTAGCCGGAGATGATGTTGACCGAGTGGAACAGCTTCGATCTCGGGAAAATATCGCTGATCTGGATCGGCAGGCTGATCGACGCGTTGGCCGAGCGATTGACGGTCTTGATGTCGCCGGGCGCGAACACGAAGGTGGAGCCGGTGACGATGAATGTGGAGACGGCCAGGATGTTGTTCTCGATCGTGTCGATCTGGTAGTTGACCTGCGGGTTGAGCCAGCTCAGGAGCCGGTAGTTCGACGAGAAGCCCGCCGACTGCGAGAAGGACTTCGGGTAGCGGGTCGAGATCGGCGCGACGCCCGTCGAGTCCACGCGGCTCTCCGTCACCTTGTTCATCGCCCAGGTCGGATTGAAGGAGGAGCCGGACCACGGCGTGAAGGTCATGCGCAGGCCGTAGGAATTGGTGCGCTCGGCCGTGTCGAAGTTGCCGACGCCGCGTTTGACGATGGGGTCCTCGAAGCTCACGTCGTAGCGCACGAGCCCCGCATTCGCGTCGATGGTCCGGGGCAGGAAGCGGCTTTGAGAGGGCACGCCGTACTGCATGGTGCCGTTGAAGGTCTGGCGGTCGTCGAGGCGCGTCAGCAGGTCGTACTCCACGCGGTTGCGCGTGTGGGACAGGCTCAGGCGAGGATAGGCGCCGTAGGCGATGTTGCCCTGCGCCGATCCCGTCCAGGTGGTGACCTTGCCTTGCTGCAGGAGGTTGACGAGGTTCGAGAGGTTTCCGGTCTGCACCGTGCTCGGCGTGTCCCGGATGTGCCGGTGGATGTTGAAGTTCATCGGGAACCAGGCGAGGCGGGTCAGGTTGAGATAGCTCGAATCCTCGGTGTTGTCCTGGTTCGAGACGACCGAGGTCGGCGTCTGGAAGTTTCGGTCGATCGCGCGGTGCTTGATGCCGAAGGTGCCCCAGCCCGGTGTCTCGAAGTCGGCCTGGATCTTTTGCGCGGTGCCGACGCGCGTGACCGGCTGCGCCACGTGAATCTCGTTGACGAAGACCGCGCCCGCCGGGTTCGCGTTGGTCCGGGACATGACGCCGGCGACGAGCTGGCCGACCTGCTGGAGGCTTGGATTGCCGCTCGAGACAACCACGGTCCCGGGGATGTCCGCGTGCCAGACGTCCATCACTGAGTCCTTGTTCCGGTCGACCTGCTTGACGCGGATCTTGCGCCAGCCGTTGAAGGTGATGGGCACCCGGACCTCGAAATAGTCCTGATCGGAGCCGGCGCGCAGGAAGAAGATCTGGTTTCCGGTGGAGTCCGATCCGGAGGCATTGCCGAAAACGAGGAAGTTGAAGTCGGCGTGCTGGCTGATGTCGATCGCGCGGGAGAAGACGCGCTTGGTGTAGACGGTCGTGCCGGAGGCGAGATTAGTGAATCCGAGCTGGAGCGCCTGCTCGGAGAGATTTTTCGTGTTCGACTGCCGCTGGAGCGTCGAGAGGCTTCCGTAGAGGTCGTTGAAGACCTGGGAGGCGTCGCCGGCGGCGTTGAAGATCGGCGTGTAGGTCGGGTTATCCACGCTGTTGACCGGCGTGACGATCAAGGTTTCGCCGTTGGACGTCGCCGCCGAGCCGGGCACCGCCGGATCGCCGGCGCGGCCGTTCTGCCAGGTGTTGCCGACGATGGCGATGCGGGCGAACTTGAGCGTGCCGTTCGTGGTTCCCGCCGCGGCCTTGCGGATCGAGATGCGAAGGTGCTTGATGTTGGTGAAGCGCGTGAGCGTGGCCGTCGAGATGTTGAGCGGAATCTGGAACGTGTGCCAGCTCGCCGCGGTGAAATTCATGTTGACGCGGTCGACCGCGATCGTGTCGGTCACGTCGCGCAGGTTCATGCCGGTCGCCGACGTGCAGTTGGCGCCGCCCGCGCACTTGTAGCCGAAGTCGGCGCCGTTGCCGTCGTCGGAGTTGAGGAAGCCGTTCTTGTTGAGGTCGAAGCTGTCGATGATGCCGTTGCCCGCGCCGTAGCGCGCGGTCGGGGCCACGCCGTACAGGAAGCCGATGTCCTCGGCGGGCTGCAGAATTCCGTCGTTGTTCGTGTCCTCGGTTTTCAGCACGCCGGAGCCGTCCGCGTTCTCGTCGATGCCGCCGAGCCGGAAGTTCAGCTCGTTGAGGCTGTTGTCGCCGAGCATGACGACTTCGAGCACCGTTTTTTGCGACATGTCCACGCCCGAGATCGAGAACGGAAACACGATCGAGACTTCGTCGCCGTTGGCGAGGGGGTTCGCGCCGCTGTTGCCGTACTGGAACTGAAGGACCTTCTGGCTTTCGCTGGCGCTGGCCTGCGCGCGCGGGTTGATCGCGAGGATGTTGACGTCCTCAGAGATCCAGTTGAGCTTGTTCGGCGCCGCGGGCCCGAGGCCGCCGAGCGGGTTCGCGGCGATCTGCCATTGGGCGGCCAAGGTCGGAGCGAGGTCCTCCTGCTTGATGCCCTCCATATTGTCGATCAGCGCGAAATCGTTGAGGTTCAGGTTCTGGCGGCTCTGCGCGAACTCGCCGGTCAAGGTCATGATGAGCTTGCTGCCAATCTTGATCCGCTTGGCCGTGGCGTCGAACTCGTAGACGAGGAGGCTTTTCGCCAGCTCCGTGATCTGCGGCACCGTCTGCGATTTTGAGCCTGCCTGGTATAGCACGGTGGAGCCGACGGAGTACTTGCCCTCGGGGCCCCATTCGTGGGACACGCGCGTGCCGAGCAAGGTGTCGTTGTTGAGGTTGGCGAAGGGCGCGACCTCGAAGCTCATGTCGATCGTCGAGGAGGGGCCGATCCGGTCGGGGTTGAAGAAGGTGATGAATCCGGCCTCGTAATCGATGAAGTAGTCCACGTTGCGCGTCAGCTTTTGCCCGTCGAGGATCACGATTTCGGACTGGACGACGAGGTTCGGCTCGAGGAAGAAGGTCTTGAAGCGGAAATTGTATTCGACGCGGAAGAGACGCTTTGAAATCGGGGTCTGGGCGTAGACGTCTGGGTCGGGCGTCGTCGGCGACGAATTCGTCACGGAGAAGGGCTGCTTGAGGCGGAAGATGCCGTTTTCGAAGTCGACCTCGATCGTATCGGGATACTTCTGCTGCGGGAGCAGGCCGGGGCCGACCTCGACGCGGTTGAGGTCGAGCACGCGCAGGATGAAGTTGCCCCGGCCGTTGTCGCGCACGATCTGGTTCTGCCCGATGGAGTAGAACGTCTTGAGCTCCCGGTTGTAGCCCGCTTCGGTCGAGGACGAGATGATCGGCACGTCGGCCGGCGTCTTGATCATCTTGAAGCGGCCCGTGCCGCCGCCCACGATCGTGTGGCTCGAGGTTTGCAGCGTCAGCTGATTGCCTGCGTTGTCGAGATAGTCGATGGCGACGACGTATTGCGGGAGCAGCTGGTTGCGGAACTGGATGATGCCCTTGGCGTAGTCGATCGTGTAGTCCTGGCCCGCGATGAGGGGGAGGAACCTGCCGGTGAAGGTCGAGGTGTTCACGCAGCCGCCGCCGACGCAGACGATGTCGTCGACGGTCAGGGTCTGCTCATTGAGATTCGCGACGCCGGTTTCCTGCTTCGCCAGGAACACGCGCTCGGAGCCGGAGCGGACGGGGAGGCGGTCCGCGTTCCCGAAGGTCACGTCGTAATATTGCCGGCGCAGATAGGAGATGTCCGACAGGTCGGTCGCCACGAACTGCGTGTTGCCCGTGAACTGCTTGGTCTTGGTCGTGCCCTTGGTGCGGGAGCCGATGATGGTGGCGCGGAAGCCCTTGTACTTCACGTCGGCGCGGATGCCGAAGAGCTGCTTGTTGTAGGAGACGAACTCGGTCGAGGGCAGGGACAGGTCTATGTCGCCGAACGAGACGTTCTGCACGACCTCGTTGGGGTCGCCCTGGTAGACGACGGAGATATCCTGCTGGTTGAGCTTGGTGTCGTCGTAGTCGACGTTGACCGTGATCTTCGGGCCGACCTTGCCCTGCATGCGCAGCTGCAGCTGCTGGTCGATCTCGATGAGATTGGTCGTCTGCGGCCGTCCGGTCGTTTTCTGTGTATTGAGAAACCGCTTCTCGGAAAAATTGAAGGCGATGACCTTGCGGCCGGTCACGGACAGGCTGGTGCCGTAGGTCGGGAGCTCGACCTCCGGAGGCGGCGGCTTGGGGGCGGCCGTCGAGAGGAAGATGTCCTCGTTGACGAGCAGGGGGCCGTCGCCCTCCGGGCGCTCCGCGCCGGGCTCCTCGCCTCGGTCGACCTGCTCGCGCACGCGCTCAAATCGCGCGGGATCGTATTGAATCGGAGCCATCTCGGCGCGCACTTCTCCGGGATCGCGCGGGGCCTTCGCGGGCTCGGTCGACGCGGCGGGCGCGGGGGTCAGGAAGCCGGCGCCTTGCGGGCGGTCGAGAAGCTGATAGGGCGCCGCGCCTTCGGGAGCGACCGGCCCGGACGGCTCGGCTAGAGGGGCATCGGGCGCGGGGGCCTCGGTTTTCGCGGCCGGTTCGGGGGCGAAATCCGAATCGTAGGGGGTGTTGAACTGGGCGCGCGCGGGCATCCAGGCCAGCCCCGCGAAAGCCGCGAGCCAGGCCACGCCGATGATTCGTCTTAATCGGGTCGAGAGCAAGTTGTGGTATGGGATCCCGCGCCCCCTAAAAAAGCGAGGCGGCGCATTAAGGTCGGCGTTCCTTAATACGCGCGCGCGAGATGTGGGGCAGTATATCGGAACGATGTTACGCCGTCAATACAAAGCCGCACTATAGGTATGAGCCTTGTGCGGGCCGGGGCGAGGAGTTTGCATCCTCCGGGGACGGCGGGATTGACCCGCCTCTAACGGGTCGCGCCTTTAACGGCCCGGGCGCGACCCTCACGCCCCGGAGGATGTAAACTCCTCGTCCCGATAACGCGAGGCTCACTCCTCTTTTGCTCAGGCTCCCGCTCCTCATATTGTCGGGGCGGAGAAACACAGGTCCGCGGGGCGTGAGGGTCGCGACGGGGGTGTTAAGGGAGCGACCCGTTAGAGGCGGGTCAATCCCGCCGACCCCGCGGACCTGTGTTTCTCCGCCCCGGCCGACATGAGGGAAGCAGGCTCAGCGAGCGACGACGGAGGCGTAGGCCTCGTGGTACTCGTCCATCATGCGCCGCAGGGTGAACTTCTCCATGACGGCGGCGTGCGCGGCCGCGCCGAGGGCCTCGCGCCGCCCGGGGTCGTCGGCGAGATCCTTCAAGGCCTTGGCCAGGGCGGCCGGGGCGGCGGGGGGTACGAGGATTCCGGTTTTTCCATTTTCGACGACCTCGGGTACGCCGTCGACGCCGGAGGCGACCACGGGTAGGCCGAGGGCCATCGCCTCGAGCAGGGTATTCGGCAATCCCTCCCAAAGAGAGGGGAGGCAGTGGATGTCGAAGGCGGACAGCCAGGTGACGATGTCGGGGCGTTCTCCGTACAGCCATACCTGCTTTTCGAGATGATGCCGCCTGATCAGTTCCTCGAGGTGCGCCCGCTCGGGGCCCTCCCCGAGAATCACGCAGCGCAGGTCGGTTTTCTTGAGGCGCGACATGGCCTCGATGAGCGTCCCGAAGCCCTTCTGCTTATCGAGCCGGCCGACCGCGCCGATGAGAATCTCTCCCGCGTTCAGCCGCAGTTCCATGCGGCGCTTTTGGCGGTCCACCTTGGAGACGGGCCAGCCGGCGAGGTCGACGCCGTTGCGGATGGTGCGGACCTTGGAGGGGGCGTAGCCGAGGCTGTCGATGAGGAACTTGCGGCTCGCGTCGCACTCGGCGATGAGCAGATCGTCGCGGCCCTTGAGCGCGCGATCGAGGAGCAAGGTGAGCGCGGAGCGAGTCCGGTAGTGCACGCGCGGGGAGGTGATGAGCTTGAAGGAGAACGGCACCTTCGGCTTGGCCCAGCGGCACAGCTGGATCGCCTTGAACATGACGGCGTGCACGATGTCCGGGCGCAGGCGAGTGATGATTTCGGCCAGGCGCGCGGCGTCGGCGGGGCGGGGCGTGCCGGCGATGTCGAGGGATTCCGTTGGAACGCCCTGCAGCTTCAGCTTGCGCGCGTAGGCGCCCTCGGGCTTGACGCTGACCACGCCGACGGCCTGGTGGCGCGCCGGATCGAGCAAGGTGGCCAAGGTGAAAAGAGTTTTCTCGGCGCCGCCGACCGTCGTCGAGGTGCTGACGAAGAGAATGCGCGCCAAGCTATTTGAAGAAGCGGCGCACCGTTTCGACCACCCGCTCCGCCTCCGTGGAGGACAGCTCGGCGAACATCGGCAGAGACAGGACCTCGCGCGAGGCGGCTTCCGTGACCGGCAGCGTCCCGGCCTTCACGCCGAGCCCCGCGTAGGCGGGCTGGAGATGGACCGGCGTCGGGTAGTAAACGCCGGAGCCGATGCCGTGGCGACGCAGATGCTCGGCCAACGCGTCGCGGCGGTCGGTTCGCACCGTGTAGAGATGAAAAACAGGTTTTGACGACTCGGAGCCCAGAGGGGGTCTGGTGATGGGCAGTCCAGAGAGTCCCTCGTCGTAGATCGCGGCCACTCGTCGCCGCGCGGCCGTCCAGGCCTCCAGGCGCAGGAGCTTGACGCGCAGGATCGCCGCTTGAATTTCGTCGAGCCGGCAGTTGTGGCCGATGCGGACGTGATTGTAGCCGGCGGCGGCGGAGCGGCCGCAGTTGCGCAGGATGTCGATCGAGTCGCGCAGGGACTTGTCGTTGGTCGTGACGGCGCCGGCGTCGCCGGCCGCGCCGAGGTTCTTCGACGGGTAGAAGCTGAAGGCGGCGAGGTCACCGATTGAGCCGGTGGGGCGGCCCTTGTAGGTCGCGAGGTGGGACTGGGCGCAGTCCTCGATGACGGCGAGCTTGCGGGATTTGGCCAAAGACAATAACGGATCCATGTCGCACGGCTGGCCGAAGAGATGAACGGCGACAACGGCTTTGGTTCTCTTTGTAACAGCGCCTTCCACCGACTTCGAATCCAACGTCAACGTATCTTGATCGATATCGGCGAACACCGGCTTGGCGCCGAGGACCGAAACGGCGGTCGCGGTCGCGATAAAGGTAAACGACGGCACGATCACCTCGTCGCCGGGGCCGACGCCGGCGGCCTCGAGCGCCAGCTCGAGCGCGGAGGTCCCGGAGTCCACGCCGAGGCAGTATTTCGCGGACACGGCTTGCGCGAACTCGGCGTCGAATCCCTTATTTTCGGGACCCAGGATGAAGACGCCCGAGTCGAGCACGCGCGCGACGGCGGCCTTGACCTCGGCGCCGATCTCGCTTTGCTGGCCCTTCAAGGAAAGCAATGGAATGTCGACGGCGATCGCGGTCAATAGGCCCCCTTGCCGAACAGCATCACGGCAGGCGTTTTCACGATGATCTCGAGGTCGAGGCCGAGAGACCAGTGCTCGATGTAGAAAAGGTCGAGGGCGAAGCGCTGCTCGCTCGACACGTCGGAACGGCCCGAGACCTGCCAGAGGCCGGTGATCCCGGGAAGAATGTTCATGCGCTTCTTGGCGGTCGCGCCGAAGTCGCGCTCGAGGGCCTCCACCTCGCCCGTCGTCAGCGCCAGCGGTCGCGGGCCGACGACGCTCATGTCGCCGAGCAGCACGTTGAGGAACTGGGGGAACTCGTCGAGGGAGAAGCGGCGTAGCCACTTGCCGGCGCGCGTCACGCGGGGGTCCTGCTTCGACTTGAAGAACGCGCCCTTCGTGTCGTTGAGCTCCTTGACCGACGCTATTTTTTTCTCGGCGTCGACGACCATCGTGCGGAACTTGAACGCCTCGAACACCCGCCGCCGGTAGCCGTAGCGTTTCTGCTTGAAGAGGATCGGGCCGCGGGAATCGAGCTTGATGCAGGCGCAGATGACGAGCCACAGGGGGGCCGTGGCGGCGAGCAGAAGCGCAGAGAAGATCATGTCGAAGACCCGCTTGGCGATGAAGTTGGTGCGCGTCAGCGAGGCGTGCTTAATGCGGTAAGCCGGCAGACCGAGATGATGATCCATCTGGACCTCGCCCATGCGGATCTCGAGCAGGTCGGGCACCATCATGAACCGGATTCCGCGCGCGTCGCAGGCCTCGGCCGCGGCGAGTATTCGTTCATGTGCTTCGCGCGTGCGCAGCACGATGACCTCATACCAGTTCGTGCTTTCGAGGAGGCGCTCGAAATCGGCTGGCTCGGCGAGCACGGGCGTCTCGCTCACGGCCGCTCCGGGATGGCGGGCGAGGATGCGCTCCTTGAGCACGGCCGCTACCGAGCCTCCGCCCACGAGCAGGACGGGGCGAGCGGCCTCGAGCCCGGCCAGCCAGTCGTCGAGCCATAACGCCAGGCTCTGGGATGCTGAGAGAAAGACGATGCCGATGGGGAACACGACCGCGAGCATGACGCGCGAGTAGGCCAGACGCTCGTAAAGGAAAGCGGCGGCGAGCGTTGCCAGGGTGCCGAGCGCGGCGGCCTTGGCGATCTGAATGAAACGGTCGGCAGAGCCCATGTAGGACGCCGTGTAAACGCGGTTCGACCTCAGGAGTAGCAGCCAGATCGGCACCGCGGCGTAGAGCAGGCCCTGATAGGCCTCCCAGGGAACGGTATCGCCGGAGAGGGGAATCAGGGAAACGAGCCAGGGCCATTCGAAGCGCGCCCAGAAAGCGGCGCGGTAGGACGCGGTGATCGCGAGCGCGTCGAAGCAGAGGTGCCCCAACGTGCGCAGGCCGTGCCTCAGCCACGGGGGGAGGCCCGTGGCCGGAGACTCGACAATGGGGGTTTCCGCTCGGGTCGCGCGGTTCTGAAGGGCCATGCTTGGGCGGATTATATCAATTCCCTCGACGGCGCAGGAATCGGGTATTTGGTGCATTTTCAGGCGTGGACCCCATACTCCGGCCGTCGTCCGCATTCTGTCTCGCCCGCCCGCCACCGGGTTTCCCCATGAGTTTTACGGCATCGCGACCGCAGGCCATCTTTGGATGACGTGGCGTTTGAGGGCGTTCCTCGGCCTGTGCGCCACGGCCATGGGCTTGGCCGTGGTGTATCTGTATCTGTGACTCGATTACGACATCCACGCCAAATCCTCCGGCTTCACCACGATCGTGATCCTTCTGCTCTTCCCGAGCTGGGCGCAGCTTTTAATGATCGGGATCCTGGGAGAGAACATCCGCCAGATATTCCCCGAAGTGAAGGGGCGGTCGATCTACATCGTGGACCGCACCGTGAATCTCTAGGACTCGTACAAACGCGAGAGCTCCGCGAGCATCCGTTCGCGCGAGAACTCGCGCCGGATACGCTCGCGCCCGGCCGCGCCAAGCTTGAGACGCAGCGGCTTCTCGTCGATGAGCTGCTGGCACCGTTCGAGCAGCTCCACCTCGTTCCTGACGATGAAGCCGGTGACGCCGTCTTGGACGGCGTCGCGGTTTCCGGCGTTGTCCGAGGCGACGACCGGCAGGCCCGCCGCCATCGCCTCGAGCACGGCGTTCGGCAGCGCGTCCCAGCGGGAGTAATGGACGAAGAGGTCGAGGGAGCGCAGGCGCTCGCGGGCCTGCTCCGACGGCAGCCAGCCGGTGAGTTCGACGCGGCCAGGCAAGTTCATGTTCTCGAGCTGAACGCGGATACGAGCCTCATCCTCGCCGCCGCCGATCCATACGCACCTGAGCCCGTTGCGCGAGTCGGTCAGGCGCTGGGCGAGGAGAACCCACGCGTCCGGATTGCGCGCGTAGGTCAGGCGTCCGCAGGAGCCGGCGGCGAGCCCTTCGTGCGGCAGGGGGTCGAGGAACTCTCCGAGATAGGCGTCGCAGACCGTGTGCACCGGGCCGCCGCCGAGAGCCTGGGCCGCGGAGGCTTCGCCCGGCGCGCAGGCGATCGTGGCGCCGAATCGCGCGGCGGCCGTCTCGACGGCCTTGTAGAGGAGCCGTGATGCCGCCGAGCGATCCTCCTGGAGGAAGCCGTAGCCGTGGGGCGTATAGAACACGGTTCTGATTCCGGCGGATTTGGCCGCGGCACGCGCGAGCACCCCCGCCTTGGAAGAGTGCGCGTGAACGACATCGGGGCGGTGCTCGACGAAGAGCGCCCGGAGTCGTCGCAGCGCCGCGAGGTCCTGGGCCGGCGAGATCTCGCGGGTCATCTCCGGCACGAAGTACGCCGACTTGGCGCCGGCGCACTTGGCGCGGTAGTCGTCGGGCGCGCCGCCGCGCACCGCGTAAACCAGGGAGACCGCGAAGCGCTCCGGATCGAGGCCGTTGCAGATCGCGGCGACCTGCTCGCCGGTTCCCCCCGGGCCTCCGCACTCGACGACCTGGAACACCTTACGCATTCGGGTTATCCGCGGGCCGCCGTCGAAGCCGTAAAAACTCCTCGGCGGCGAATGGAAAAAGAAGCGGCAGAAAAAGAGTCTTGTGGCGCGACGCCGCCCCCAGGTCGAATTCGAGCAGCGAGGCGCCGGCGAGCATCACGCCGACGAAAGAGAGGAATGCGATGCGCTCCGGAGTCCAGGGGCTCCTGCGAAGGGATGACAGCGCTAATACGAACATGATGAGCAGCAGGAGATTTTCCAGGCCGGCGAAAAGCCTCGTTAGCTTCGCGTCCAAGGGATATAGGCCGGGGAACGGCATGAAAAGGGCCTGAAAGGAGGATTTAGGGATGAACCTGGCGACATCGAGCCAGGTCCGGAATTCCGCGTCGGGGTAGATCTGGGTTTCGATGCGGCGGCCGGTATTCTGCAACGCCCATGTCTGGTCGTGCTGCTGCCTGTAGCGCCGGAACCGCGTCAATCCCTCGGGCGTATAGGGCGCGAGATGTGAGCTCGTTTTCGCATCGTAGGAAGTCGGGATGATCTCCGCGCGCAGCGACGGGTCCATATTCGAGGTTCCCGCGGGAAGCGGCCTGATGCGATCAAGGACGAAGGCGGACCCCAGTTTGAAAGCCAACGGCGCGGCGACGGCCAAGGCCAGCAGCGCGGCTCCTCGACGGCGGCTTCCCGATCGCCAGCAGGCGGCGGCGGCGGCCGCCAGCGCGGCCGCCGCGGGAATCAGCAAATAGGGGCGCAGCGAAGCCGCGGCGAACAAGGCCGCGAGCGCTCCCAGGAGCGCCGGCGCGGAAAGCGCCGGCCGAAGGGCGAGCAGGAGGGCCGCGTACACGGGCGCGAGGAGGAGCCCGTCCTTCAAAAACTGAGAGCCGTAGAAGACGGCGGAGGGCCATGCGGCGAGACCCGCGGCCGCGAGCGTGGCGGCGGCCGGTCCGAAGATCGGAACGGCCAGCAGCCACAGCGCCGCGGCCGCCGCCGCCGAGACGGCGCAGCAGAGGAGCTTGAGGAAGAGGGGGTGGCGGCCGGTTTTATAGACGGTCGAGGCGAGCGCGATCATGACTCGCTGGCTGGGAGAATTGGCGTGGAGGATCGGCCGGCCCGCGGCGGCGCTTTCGGCCGCTTCCCATCCCAGGCGCTCCATCAGACGCGCGTCGGTGAAGTGGTAGGCGGGAAGGATCTCGCGGTACTCGGTCAGTACCGCCGCTCCCGCACGAAGCGTGAAGGCGAGAAGCGCGATGCGCAGCCACGGACGGTCAGTCGGCGACACGGTAGCGCAGGAGGCACCAGAGATACGAGAAGCCGTCCTTCCAGGTGATCTTCTTGCCCTCCGCGTAGGTGCGGCCGGAGTAGGAGATCGGGACCTCGTAGATGCGCAGGTGGCGTTTGCAGATCTTCGACGTGATCTCGGCCTCGATGCCGAAGCGCTCGCTGTTGAGCGGGATCGCCTTGATCTTCTCGGTGAGGAAGACCTTGTAGCAGGTCCCCATGTCGGTAAGGTTGATATTGTAGAGGACGTTGGTGATCAGCGTGAAGATGGTGTTGCCGAAGTAGTGCCAGAAGAACAGAACCCGGTGCGGCCCGCCGAGGAAGCGCGAGCCGTACACCGCGTCCGCGCGGCCGTCGAGCAGCGGAGCCAGCAGCCCAGGATAATCCGCCGGGTCGTACTCCAGATCGGCGTCTTGGATGATGACTATATCTCCCGTCGCGTGATAAAGCGCCGTGCGCAGGGCCGCGCCTTTGCCGCGGTTGCGCTCATGCAGGATCACGGTCGCGCGGCTCCCGAGGGCGGCCAGAATGTCGCGCGTGCCGTCGGTGGATCCGTCGTCGACGATGATGAGCTGCTTGGCGAGGGTGATCGGCGCCGCCTCGACTCGCCGAATGAGCTCGAGCACCGTGGTCTTTTCGTTGTAGACCGGAATCAGGATCGAAAGCGTTCGAGGCATCCCGGGCATTATAGTTTTTCGCGGCGAGGTCTCAGGGAAATCGTGCCCCAGGCCCAGATCAGCAGGAACAAGGTGGCCACCTGCTCGTTCTGGAACGCGGTTTCGGTCAGGGACATGCAGAGGAAGGCGGCGACGGCCGCGGCCGCCCAGAGCGCGCGGGTGTCGATGTCGCCGCGAGCGGCGCGCAGGGCGCGCGCGGCCAAGGTGACGCACAGGACGAGCAGGGCGAGCGCTCCCGCCAAGCCCCGCTCCGCGAGCTGATGCAGGTAGAGATTGTGAGCGCTGCCCCAGTTTCGCTGGCCGTCGAGCGCGCCGGCGTAATACTCCGAGAACAAGCGATGATACCCGCCGGGGCCGACGCCGGTCAGAGGGTGATCGCGGAACATCTTGAGGGCGGTGTCCCAGAGGACCCAGCGGGCCTGATGGGGGTCGGTCGGGTCGTAGGGCACGAACAAGGAGCTCAGGGTCCGGGCCCCGTTCGGGATGAATTCCCAGGCGACGCCGATGGCCGCCATGACGAGGAAGAGTGGCAGGGCCCAGCGGCGCGCGCGCGGCTCGAGCAGCGCCGTGAGCGTGAAACCGGCGAAGGCGGCGAACAGAGCCATGCGTGTCTGGCTCAAGACCAACGCCGTGAAGACGACGACGGTGAAGACCCCGGCCGCTCCTCGCGCGGCCCTTTCCGTTGGACGCAGGAGCACGCAGGCCCCTCCCAGCGCAGCCAGCGCCATCTGGCCGCCGAACGCGACGGGATGGACGAAGCCGTGGGCCCGGACCAGGGGCTGGTAAGGCTGGTAGCCGAGGATGGGCTGGGAGATGCCGTAGAGGGCGATCGCGCCGAAGGAGACCCCGAGCGCCGGCCGCAGCGGCGTCTCGGGCTCGAGCGCCAGCGCCGCCACGAACAGGCCCAGCGACCAGATGCGGTGAAGGTCCTTGGCCGCGTCGCGCATGGACGCCGCCGGCGCGGCCGACGCCGCTGCGGAGATCAGGCTCACGGCGGCGTACAGCACGAGGGCGGCCAGCGCCGGCTCCCCGCGCCACGCGGCGTACATTCGCTTGCCGTCGGCGCGCGCGCGAAACAGAAGCGCCGCGCTGAGCACGGCGAGGGCAACGTTTGTTCCGGCGATCGAGACCGGCAAGGCCAGCGCGCACAGCGCGAGCGCGGCGGCGACGGGCGTCAGGGAACGCATGAGGGAGAGTCTACCAGATGAGGCTGTGCACGGTCGCCGAGACGCCGGGCGCGAGCCTCACCCGCGACTCGGCCTTCGTGCGCAGCCGGCCGGAGGCGGACATCGCGCGAACGCCAGCGTTGGCCCGGTTCAGGAACGCGGGCAGTTCCGCGTCGGGAACGCCCTCGACGAAAATAATGCGGTCGCAGGCTTTATCCTTGAGCCGGATCACCGCGGCTTCGGCGGAGGTCTGCGCATAGCCGAGGCTGACGAACCGAAGGTCGAGCCCGCGGGCGGCGGCGAGCGAGGAAAGGTTGTTCGCGTTGAGGCGGCCGTCCTCGAGAACGACGGCCGCGACCCGCCCGCCCGAGGAGGCGACGGCGTCGACGAGCGCGCCTCGGTCCCAGCCGGTATCAGATGATGGCGCGCCGGCGCGAAGGGTCCGGTCGGCGCAGACGGCGAGCCCGGTTCCCAGCAGGGCCGCGGCCGCGGCCGCGCGGGCCGCGGGCGCGCGGAAGGAGACGGCGGCGCGCGCCGCCAGGAGGGCGAACACGGGGAGGAGGGGCGCGATGAGGCGCGGCTCGCGGTTGACGCCCGCAGCGTAGACGAGGAACGGCGCCGCGCCCCAGAGAGCGGCGCGGACGCCCTCGTCCGCGCGTTTTTCAGTGAACGCCGCCGCGGCTCCCACCGCGGACATGGCCCCGGCGAGTGGCCAAGAAAGGCCGTCGCGGAAAATCGAGGCGAGCCAGGCCAGGCGAGCCGCGAGTCCGCCGGCGCCGGCATAGTCGCTCGCGACGCGGCCGAAGCCCGCGCTCCAGGCGAAGCCGAGCACATAGGGAAGATTCGTCGCATACCAGGTCGCCGCGAGCGGCACGGCGACGAGCAGCGCGATTTTCGCGTGCGGCCGCAGGCGGTCGCGCGCGGGCCAGGCGAAGCCGGCGGCCAGCAATGGAAAGGTCGATTTGGCGAGAAGGCCAAGCCCCAGGAGCAGCCCGAGACGGAGGGCTTCGCTCCGGTCCTCGCGGCGCGCCGCGGCGCAGCGCCACGCCCACAGGCCGAGTAAGGCGGTGAGAAGCGTCTCGACGAGGAAGACGCGCGACAGCCCGTAGGCGAGCGGCGTCAGCGCGCACAGCGCGCCCCCGAGCGCGGCCGCCTCGCGCGCGCGCGGATGCCCGCGCCACCATTCGCCTGCGGCGCGCGACCAGGCCCATGCCGCGAGCGCCGCCAGCGGTAGGTTCGCCCAGACGGCGACGCGCTCGTCCATGCCGAACAGCGCATAGAGCGGCAGAGGGACCAAGCTGATCAGCGGCGCCTTGATGCGGAAGGCGTCCAGGTAGGCTTGGGTGAAGTCGCCAGGTCCGGACTTGAGCGCGGAGAAGAGGCGAAAGCTCGTCTCCAGGTACCAGGCGTCGTCGAAAGCGGGCGGCGCCGCGTTGCGCGCGATGTGCCAGGCGGTCGCCGTGAGCGCGACGGCGGCGGCGATCAAGCTGAACGCCGTCGTGGGCGCAAAGCGAGGCTTCACGCGGCGCGTCGTTCCCACAGCGCGAAGAGGCCGTAGAGCGTGAGGCCTCCGGTGAACGAGAGGACGAGCGCCATGGCCGCGCCGAGCACGCCGTGGCGCGGAACGAGCCAGGCGGTGAGCGCCACATTGGCGAGGCCCGCGCCGAGATTTCCAGCCACCGACAGCCTCAGGCCGGAGAAGTCTCGTCCGGCGTACAGGGCGGAGACGGTGCCGTGAAGCAGGATGAGCGCCGCTGCCCCCGCGAACGCCGCGGCCCAGCCGAGGTCGAAATTATATCCCCGGCCGAAGATCGAGATGCCCGCGACCGCCGTCGCGCCGAATAACGCCCAGGCCGCGAGCAGCGCCGGCAGGCCCGCGCCCGCGCGCTTGAACAAAGACCAGACTTCGCGCTGAGCCTTATCCCCGCTCGCCATCGGCACCAGCACCGACTGCAGCATGTAGAGAAACGCCATCGCGATCTGCACCGTCGTCGTGAAATAGGCGCTGAATAATCCCACGTCCTCGGGGCTGGCGTGGCGGTTGAGGTACAGGCGCGCGGGGGCCAGCACGCAGGCGGCCGCGAGCAGGTTCAGCGTCGCCACCGACGCGTAGCGCACAATGCCGGCGAAGGCGCTGGGCTCGAAAGCGAAGGTGAGGTGGCGTCGCAGAGACCACAGCGCGTAGGCCGCTCCCAGCAGCAGGGCCGCGCTCAGCGCGAGGATCATCGAATCGTGCGTGGGGGCGCGCCAAAGGAAGAGCGCGAATATCAGCAGTGGAGCCGACAGGCCGTAGATGCTTTCGGCGAGCCCCCGGTGCGCGAAGCGCTTGAGGCCGAGGAGGGGACTGGCCACGACGGTGTAGAGGGCCGTCATAGAGGCGAGCAAAGTGGACAGCATGAATAATTGGGAGGGTAGGCCGAGAAGGTTCTCCAGCAAGCGATGGGCGGCGGCCATCAGGGGCAACGTCAACGCGAACCAGGCGCCGAAGCCGATCAGCGCGGTCGAAATGAAGCGCGCCTGCCGGCGCTCGCCTTTTTCCTCGGCGAGCAGCTTTCCCAGCGCCGTCGGAAATCCCAGCATCGGCAGAATTTGCAGATAGGCCGCCGCGGCCACCGCCAGGTTCGCGCGGCCGTACTCGAGAGGGCCGAGCCAGCGCCCCGCGACCATTTGCGCGGCGAGCATCAGGACCTTGGCCAGGCCGTAGAGGAAGCCGATCCAGGCCAAGCCCTCCAAGGTGGCCTTCGTGTGAGTCCCGGAATCCTCCCCGGCGAGCTTCGCGCCGGCGAGGAGGCAGGCGCCTTTGATGATTCCCAGGACCCTCCCCGCGTCGAGGACGACCGCCAGCAGCGGCAGGGTGAGAAGGGCCAGCTTCCTTTCCCGTATGAGCGCGAAGCCGTTGGATTTTTTGATCGGGTAATAGTAGCCGCGAAAAAGCAGGTAGACGGGGATAAAGCACCACGCGGTCGCCGGGTTCCAGAGAAATACGCCCGTGACGGCGGCCAGAATCGCGAGATAGTAGTAGGGGATGTAGTAGTAGGGAATACCGACCGTCGGGGCGGCGTAGGCGATGCTTTTCTTGAAGACATTCGTCAGGGAGTTCGCGTAGTTGACGCCGATATAGCGAATCACCACGTCCTCGTTGATGCCCCGCTTGATCCCCAATTTTCCAAGGAGGAGCGGCCACGCGAAGTCGTAGCCCGCGCGGCGGTTGCTCAGAAAAAGTCCGGTCTTGTCGAATACGGATTTTTTCGCCAAGGTCGAGGGCAAAGTCGGCCGGAAATTCTTGTAGCCGTAGGTTTGCGCGACGGCCGATTTGTCGATGATGCCGACGCCGGTGAGGATGCAGCCGCCGGAGACCAGGTCGACTTCCGGGTGGGCGTGGACGTATTCCCATTGCCTCTGCAGCCAGTCTTTCTCGAACGCCTGGCCGAAATCCATGAAGGCGATCCAGGTGGAGGTCGCGCGCTTGATGGCCACGTTTTTCGAGGAGGACGGGGTGTCCGTGCCTTCGAAGACGTTGTGGAACTTGGTCTTGAACCGGGGCTGGTTCTCCGCGATCCACTCGTCGATGATGAGGGACGAGTCGTCTGTCGAGCTGGAGTTGACGAAGAAAACTTCCCGCGGCATGAGCGTCTGCTGGCTGATGAGCCGCAGGGTCGTTCTCAGGGTTTTCGCTTCGTTATAGTACGGGAACGCCGCGCTGATGTCAGCGACCGGCATTCTTGAACCTGCGCGCGTTGTAGCGCCGGAACCAGGCGATGGTCTTCTTGAGGCCGTCCTTGAAGGAGTGGCGGGGCTTCCAGCCGAAGTACGCATTGACCTTCTCGAAGTCCATGTACTGGCAGTCGATCTCGCCGGTCGTTTTTTTTCGCTTCATCGCGGCCAGGACGGCTGCGAAGTCCTTCTTGTTGCCCGCGGCCTCGTAGATGAGCTTCAGGACCTCGCGCACCGAGATGGGGGAGTTCGTGCCGGCGTTGAAGACCTGGCCGGCGATCCGGCGCGGATCCTCGGCCAGCGCCTCGCCGATCAGCAGGTAGAGCTCCGCGACGTCTCCGGCGTAGATGAAGTCCCGGACCTGGGAGCCGTCGCCGCGCGGGACGAACTTCGTGTAGCCGAGGGCCGAGGTGATGGCGTCGGGCATGATCGCGGAGAAGTTGAGCTGGCCCGGGCCGTAGATGTTGCAGAAGCGCGTGATCACGATCGGCAGTTTGTAGAGCTCCGAGGCGTAGGCCTGGGCGATCATGTCGGCGCACGCCTTGGAGGTGTCGTAGGGGAACGCGGGCTTGAGGGGGTAATGCTCCTTGTACGGCATCTTGTCGCGGCCGTAGGAGCCGTAGGCCTTGTCGCTCGAAGCGATGACGACGGACTTGATGTTCTGCGGAAAGCGCCGGATCGCCTCGAGCAAAGTGTAGGTGCCGCGGACGTTGGTCTCGAGCGTCTGGTAGGGGTGGGTCGCCGCCACGCCGACCTCGACCTGCGCGGCGAGATGGAAGACGCACTGGATCTGCTCTTCCGTGATGATCCTCGCCATGAGCTCCAGGTCGCACAGGTCGCCCTCGATCAGGACGACCTTCTTGTCGAGCCCGTCGACGTAGAGCAAGGTATCTTGCTTCAGGTTCCGCATCAGACCGAAGACATGGGCGCCCTCGGCCAGCAGGCTCTTGGCGAGGTTGCCGCCGATGAAGCCGTTGATGCCGGTGACGAGGACGTTCTTGCCGCGCCAGAAACCTTTCTTCGTCATGTCAGCTCCCGAGAAACCGGCCGATGTTCTCTTCCGCCTCCTGAAGGTCGTTGATCGTGTTGACGGTGATGTGGACCCCGTCGTGCCGATACGCGTTCAGCTGCCCTTTGGCGACGAGGTGGGCGAGGAAATCCTCGAATCGCTCGAAGCCGTCCATCCAGGAGAGCGCCTCTTTCTCGAAATAGAAGTAGCCGATGTTGATCCACTTGTCGAGCGTGGGTTTCTCCTTGAAGGAGGTAACCTCGCCGTCTTCTCCGACCTCGAGCAGGCCGAAGGGGCTGCGCAGGGGCCAAACCGTGACCGTCGCCTTCTGGGGCCGCGCCCGATGGAACGCGATGAGGTCGTCGATGTCGACGTTGGAAAGGGTGTCGCCGTATAGGACAAGGAATCCGCCCTTGATGAGGGGGGCGCAGGCGGTCAGGCGCTTGACGATGTCGGCGTCGCCGGAGTCGACGAGCGTCGCCTTTACGCCGAGCGCGTCGAAATATTCCTTGATGCGGTCCGCCTTATACCCCACGGCCGCGATTAGTTCATCGACGGCGTATTTTTGGATGTGCTCGACGATGTGACCGAGAAGCGGCTTCCCCTTGATGGGGATGAGCGGCTTGGGCAGGTCCGCGGTCAGCGGGCGAAGCCGCTCGCCTTTCCCGCCGCAGAGCACCACGACCTGGAGAGCGCTCATCAGACGTTGTAGCGGTCGGCTTTATAAAGGCCGGGGTGGGCTCGCACGTAGGCGATTGTGCTCGCCAGGCCTTCCTCCAGCGCCACGCGCGGACGCCAGCCCAGGAGGCGGCGCGCCTTGCGATTGTCGCACAGCAGCTTGAACACCTCGCTCAGGGGCGGGCGCAGCCGGCGGGAATCCTCGCGCACGGGCAGGCGGTTGCCCATCAGCCTCAGGATCGTCCGCGCGGCTTGGCCGATGGTGACGCCGCGGCCGGAGCCGATGTTGATCACCTCGCCCACGCTTTTTGACGAGGACGCCGCGGCGAGGAATCCTTCGACCGTGTCGGAGACGTAGTTGAAATCACGCACGGGCGTGAGATCACCCAGCTCGAGGGCCTTGCGTCCGGCGCAGACCTGCGAGATGATGGTGGGCAGGACGGCGCGTGCCGACTGGCGGGGGCCGTAAGTGTTGAAGGGCCGCACGACCGCGACGGGCAGGCCGAAGGAGCGGTGATAGGACTCGGCGAGCTTGTCCGCCGCGATCTTCGAGGCCGAGTAGGGAGACTGCCCCTGCAGCGGGTGCTCCTCATCGATGGGCGTGTAGCGCGCGGTTCCGTAGGTCTCGGAGGTCGAGGTGTGCACGAGCTTGCGCGCGCCGCGGCGGCGGCAGGCCTCGAGCACGTTGAGGGTCCCGGTCACGTTGGTCGCCACATAGCTGGCGGGAGCCTGATACGAGTACGGAATCGCGATCAGCGCGGCGAGGTGGAACACGACCTCCTGGTCCTTCGCCAGGTCCATCACGCAAAAGGGATCCGAGACGTCGCCCGCGACGATCTCGACACGGGACGCGACCGGGCGCGGCAGCTCCTCGAGGAAGCCCCAGTGGCTGCGGGAATTGTAGCGCACCAGGGCGCGTACCTTGGCGCCCCGGGCGGCGAGCGCCTCGGTCAGATGGCTGCCGATGAAGCCGCCTGCTCCCGTCACCAGGACGCGGACGCCTTTCCAGTTCTTCATGGTTCGATCCTCCGGCGATCGAGGGAACCATTTCCTCGCATATGCTCGGTCATAGTCCCTTGGCCCTCAGGTCGCTCAGGTGGACGATTCCGACGGGGCGCCGCGCGCGGTCGACCACGGGCAGGACGACGAACGGCTTGCGCCGCTCGGTCATCACGGAGACGGCCTCGTGCGCGAGGTCGCCGGCGAAGACGGTCGTCGGCTTCGGGTTCATCACGGCGCGGATCGGCAGGGAGAGCGGGTTGCCGCCGGCCTGGAGGACGCGGCGCACGTCGAAGTCGGTCACGAGGCCCGATAGGCGGCCTTTGCGGTCCACGATGGAGACGGCGCCGGCCATCTTCGCCGTCATCTCAGCGAGCATGAGCTTCATCGAGGAATCCTCGCGAACGACGGGATTGTGGTCGCCCGAGCGCATCACGTCGCCCACGCGCATCGTCAGGCGCCGGCCGAGCTGGCCGCCGGGATGCAGAAGCGCGAAGTGGTGGCGCTGGAAGCCGCGCAGTTTCATGAGCGCCACGGCCAGGGCGTCGCCCACGGCGACGGCCGCCGTGGTGCTGCAAGTCGGGGCCAGGTCGAGGGGGCAGGCCTCGCGCTCGATCGGCGTGATCAGGGCGACGTCGGCGGCGCGGCCCAAGGTCGAGCCTTTGATCGCGGTGATCACGATCATCTTCACCCGCAGGCGTTTCAGCGTGGGAAGAATGCCGTTGAGCTCCTCCGACTCGCCGGACTTGCCGATCGCGAGGATGAGGTCCTGCTTCTGGACGAGGCCGATGTCGCCGTGAAGGCCGTCGGCCGGGTGCAGGTAGATGGCGGGCGTGCCGGTCGAGGCGAGCGTGGCGGCGATCTTCTGGGCGATGAGGCCCGATTTGCCGATGCCGGTGACGACGATCTTGCCGCGGCACGCGAGCGCGAGGTTCACGGCCTCGACGAAGGACCCGTCCACGGACTTGCGCAGGGCGGTCAAGGTCGCGGCTTCCAGGCCGATGACGCGGCGGACCTCGGCGAGTATCATCGCGTTGAGAGGCTTCATTTTCGCAGGGCCAGCACGAGGACCTTGAGGTAGTCCTCGAGCGACTTTTCCCAGTGCGGCATGCGGTCCAGGCCGAGGAGCTCAAGCTTGAAATTGCGCAGGCACTCGGAGTCGGGCCGGTGGGCGGGCAGCGGGAAATAAGACGAGGGTACGGGCTCGACGACGGCGTCCACGCCGAGGAAGGCGGCGATCTTGCGCGCCATCTCGTCGCGCGAGCAGGTCCCGTGATTGGCCATGTGGTAGGTGCCGTGCTGGCCCGACTCGACGAGCAGCATCAGGTTGCGCGCGAAATCGAGCGTGTAGGTGGGGCTGCCGCGCTTGTCGCTGACGGCCATAAGCTTGCGCTTGCCCTCGAGCAGCTGTGCGGCGATCTTGCCCACGAACTTCTTGTCCTCCGTTGCGCCGCCCATCATCCAACCGGCGCGGACGATGAAATGCTTGGAATGGCGCTCGCGCACGGCCTCTTCGCCGCTCAGCTTGCTCCAGGCGTAGACGCTCATCGGTGCCGGGGCGTCGTACTCGGTGTACGGCTCGCGCTTTGGATTGCCCGCGAACACCGCTCCCGTGCTCACATGCGCCATGGGAATGCCGCGCTCGGCGCAGACCCGGGCCAGCAACTCGGGCGCCAGCGCGTTCGCCCGATAGGCGAGGTCCGGCTCCTTCTCGCAGCGGTCCACATCGGTGGCGGCGGCCAGGTGCATCAGCAGGCCGCAGTCCCGTAGCGGCTTGAACGCGCGTACCGCCTCCCAGTCGGAGACGTCGAGGCGCGAGGCGGCGTCCGGGTGGAGCAGGTCGACGCCGACGGCGTCGTGGCCGGAGGCCTTGAGATGGGCCATGACCGAGCTGCCGAGCATGCCGCTGCTGCCGGTGACGACGATCTTCATGGGGCCTCTAAGGGGTGAATTTTGCCGCCCTGCTTTGCCATATTCCAGCGGCAGGCGAGAAAAGTATAGCACTGCCAGAGGCGGGAGACGACCCGGTTGACCGGGTCCCCCAGGCCATAAAGGAAGCGGGCGCGCCGGAGGGCGCCGTCCCGAGGCTTGGCCTTGAGGCCCTCTCCGGCCTCCTTCCACGCCGACTTGTAATCGTCGTTGGCGGCGTACAGGCGCGACACGTAAAAGCTCATGCGGGCCAGGCTTTCGGCATAGGCGGCATCGGACAGGGAGGCGCGGTGCTTGTCGAGCACGTACAGCCACTCGCGCCGGGTCTTGTCGATGTTCCGCGCGTTGTAGAAGCTGGCCACGCGCGTGCGCGCGAGGACTTCTCCCAGGAAGGTAATGTTCCCGCGCTGGGCAAGCCTCAGCCACATGTCCCAATCCGCCGTGGTGAAGATCGCCTCGTCCCAGCCGTCGAGGGCGCGGACGGCTTCGGTCCGGCACAGCGGAGTCGAGTTCATGACGTGGTTGAGGCGCGCGAGCTCGGCGAAGACCTTGCCCTCGGGGCGCGGCGGGAAGCTCGGCGGTCCGAAGATATTCCCCCCGGCGTCGATCCAGTAAGCGTGAGAGTGCACCATGACGGCGGCGGGCTCGGCCATGAGGGCCTCGACGCACCGGCTCAGCTTGTTCCGCTCCCACAGATCGTCGCAGTCGAGGAAGGCTATGAACTCTCCCTTGCTCTCGGCGAGGCCGCGGTTGCGCGCGGCGCACGCCCCGGCGTTCTTCTGCTCGAGGACACGGATGCGGTCCCCGAACCGGCGCAGGGACGCCACGCTGCCGTCGGTCGAGCCGTCATCAACAACAATTATCTCGATGTTGGGATAATCTTGGGCGAGGACGCTCTCCACGGTGAGCGGCGTAAACGCCTCCATGTTGTAGGACGGGATGACGACGCTGACGAGGGGCTTCATCAGAAGAAGGCCTCCAGCGTGGCGGGCGAGGGCGGCGTCAGGTAGCGCGCCGTCCAGGCCTTCGCGGCCTCGCGCAGACGCCGGCGCTCCTCGGGCGGCAAAGTCCGCGCGGAATCCACGGCCGCGCGCAGCCCCGCGCCATCGCGCGCCGTCCACTTGAAGTCCTTCACCTCGGCCAGCGGGTCGATCCCTAAGGGATGTCCGAGATCGAGGGCGATGGCGGGCACGCCGTTGGCCAGCCCTTCGATGCCCGCCGTCGACGAGACGTACGCGACGGCGTCCGCCTCACGGATGCGCCCCGAGAGCGGCCCGCCGGAACCGTCCCGGAAAGGGAACCCTGGAGCGCCCGCCAGCGGAAACAACGGATGCGGGCGCAGCACGATCTCAAGACCGGAGGGCAGCCCGTCGCCGTAAGCCTCCTCGAGCAGGCGCACGATGCCCGCCAGTTCCTCCGCGCTCGTGGCCGCGGCGACGAGCAGGCGGAAGCGTCCGGGCTCGGGGTCGCGGGGAGCGGCGGCGGCCGGTTCCTGGCGAAGCGCGCAGCCCGCGCGAAGGATGCTCTCGGGAAAGCGTCCCCAGTCGCGCAGAAACTCCCGCGTCGCCTCGCCCGTCGTCACGATCCGGTCGGGAAGGGGAAGGACGTCCGCCTCGCCGCGGCCGAGCAGGAAGTTCAAGTGGTTCGTCGTCAGCGAGGCGTGCTGATAGCCGATGAGCCGGGCCTTCGGCGCGCGCTCGCGGAAGAGGGGCAGGAAGCTGCGCTCGCGCGCGAGGTTCTCGAACGGATAGTACAGCGCCGCCGGCGTCACGCGGCGCAGCAGCGCCTGCGCGCACGCGCCGTACCAGAGATCCGAGAACAGGCGGCTCGAGTTGAGATTTTCGTCGAGCTCGTCCTGAAGGAGAGCCGTCAGATCCAGGCCGCCGAGTTTTTTTTCTCCGCGCAGGACGAAGCCGCTCGCGCGAAGCGAGAGGGCCTTCCGGAAGACGCGCCAGAGATCGCCCCAGCCCAGATAGTAATCGAGTGGGATGCAGACCGGGCCGTCCGCGGGACCAGGCCGGGCGTGGGCGGTCCCGGCGCCCCAGACCAGCGGAGCGAGGCCGCGGCGGGCCGCCTCGTCGAGCAATGGGCCGAAGAACATGTCGCGGTAGCGCCCCGAGCCGTCGAAGGAATTCGGCCCGAAGAAGGTGAAGAACACGGTGGGGTTCTCCGGCGCAGACATCCGGCCGAACCGACGGGCGCGCAGCAGGCTCCAGGCCGCGCGGGCCAGACCGGCCAGCGGCCCGGCCGGCAATAGGCGGTTGAGCAGACTCTTGAACCCGGCGCGCGGCGGCGGGGTCGCGTCGTGAGCGAGCGCGCGCGCGACGAGCGGCAAGGTCAGCGGGTTCTTCCCGGGCAGGCTCAGCGTCCACCAGTCGGGGCCCGCGTTGGCGCAGCTCAGCTCAGCGATGAAGTCGGCGAACTCGCGCGAGAACATCGGCGCGCGCTCTCGCAGCCGCTCGACCGTGTCGAGCTCGCTCATCAGTCGGGGTATTGGAAGCGCAGATCGCGGAAGTCGAGGAGCATGACGAACTTCTGACCGGGGCCCGGCTTGGGAACGGCTTCCTCGGTGGCGATGAAGATCGTGCCGGGCTGCGTGCCCGCTTTCTTGAAGGTCTCGGCGTAGTGCAGCGTCAGCCCGGTCAGGCCGAGGCTCGTCACGGCCTCCTGCACGGCCTTGGCGGTCTCCGGCCAGGCGACGACCGTCGCTTCGCGCGTGCCCGCCTCGTATTCGCGGCGCATCGAGTCCTGCACGACGGCGATGATCTGCTGGAACAGCCGGATCGTGTGGAAGGTGTACGCGTAGGACTTACGGCTCTTCTCGAGCGCGCCCTTCATGGTGAGCAGGTACTCGGTGCGCTTCCAGTCGAGCTGCTTGATCTTGATATAGCCCTTGCGCGCGAGGCGGACGAGCAGGATGTTGGTCATGCCGAGAGAGAGCCCGATGCGCTTGGAGATGGCGCGCTGGGTTTGGCCGGGATTGTCGGCCACGGCCTGGATCAGGGCGTACTCGTTGGGGGCGAAGCCTTTGGAAGCGGGGGTGGTCATGGTGTCAGTTCAACGATTGAACATTGTATCATACCTCGCATGCCTAGAGGACTGATCCGGCGCCTGCTGACCGCCCTGCCGTCGGGGAATCCTTTGACGCTCGTCGACGTGGGGTCCATGGGAGGGCTCGAGACCGACTGGGCCTGGCTCAAGGAAGAGGGCCTCCTCAAGAGCGTCGGGTTCGAGCCGGACGACCGGGAATTCGCCAAGCTGCGCTCCGACGACCGAACCGTCTTTCATCCCTGCGCGCTCAGCGACCGGCCGGGCCGCGCGCTCGAGCTGTTCGTGGCGCGCGAGCCGGGCAAGACCTCCCTATTCAAGCCGAACATGGAGCTTCTGCGGCGCTTCCCCAAACCCGAGCGCTTCGAGACCGTGCGCGCCGTCGCCCTGCCCGCCGACCGCGTCCGCACGCTCGACGAGGTCGTCCCGGCGGCCGACTTCATCAAGCTCGACACCCAGGGTAGCGAGCTCTCGATCCTTCAGGGCGGCCCGAAGCTCCTCGACGGCGTCCTGGGGCTCAAGGTCGAGGTCGAGTTTCTCGAGCTCTACCACGGCCAGCCGCTGTTCGCCGACGTCGACGCCTTCCTGCGCGCGAAAGGCTTCGAGCTCGCTGACCTGCGCCGCGTCTACTGGAAGCGCGCGGAGTTCACCGCTTATCCGGGAAAGGGCCAGCTCGTGTTCGGCGACGCGCTCTACTTCAAGAACGCGGACGCCTTCCCCAAGGAAAAGGCGCTTCAGTTCGCCGCCGTCTGCCTGCTGTACGGCATGCGCGACATGGCCGCCGCCGCCTGCCTGCAGGCGGGGCTCAAGGACTTTCACGCGGAGATCCTCGCGAGCGCGCCGTCTTACGGAGCGGGGCTTCCGGGCCGCAACCGGCTCATCCGCTGGATGCGGGATTTGTCGCGGCTCATCGGCCGCAGCGATCAGGGTTTTTCCGACGCGGACGCCGGCCTGGGCAACGGGGGATAGCCATGGGAATCAGACAGCTACTGGGCCTCGACCGTAAACGCGTGCGCGACGGCGTCCACGCGTCGAGCGTCCTCTCGTGCCGCCCCGCCAGCGCCTTGCGCGCCGTGCGCGTCGAGGAGAACGTCGACGTTCCCGACCTGCAGGCGCAGCTCAACAGCCTGACCATCGGCCGGGGAACCTACGCGGGCGCCGAACTCCTGGCCTTGGGCCGCTACGGCGAGCTCAGCATCGGCCGCTACTGCAGCCTGGGCTCGCGCATCACCATCGTGTGCGGCGACGGCTATCACCTCCCCGCGCGCGCGAGCACCTATCCCTTCCCGTACCGCGCGCCGTTCGACGATCTCGCCCCCGCCGATTTCTATCCCGAATCCGGTTACGAGAAGTCGGGCGTCGTCATCGGCAGCGACGTGTGGATCGGGCACAACGCCGTGATCTCTAAGGGCGTGACCGTCGGCGACGGCGCCGTGATCGCGATCAACGCCGTGGTGACGAGCGACGTGCCGCCCTACGCGATCGTCGCGGGCAACCCCGGCGTCGTGAAGAAGCTCCGCCACGATGAAGAGACCATCGCCGCGCTCCTCGCGCTGAAGTGGTGGGATTGGTCCGTCGAAAAGATCCGCGCCAATCGCGCTTTGTTCACCGCGACGGGGCCGGCCCTCAAAGAAGCGCTGAAGACCGCGCGCTAGCGCGAATAGATCAGGTTGACGCCGACGGAGCCGTCGGCGGAGCGAATTTCCGGGCCTGAGCCCGCCTTCTTGAAGCCGGCCGCGGCGAGCGCCGCCTCGACGGCGACCGCGGTGTCGTCGCCGCCCTTCGTCACCTCGACGAGCACGCCGCGCAAAGACGGCGAGCGCAGAATCTTCGCGGCCCCGGCCACGATCTTGTCCTCGAGGCCGTCGACATCGAGCTTGATCAAGGTGGGCGCGGGGAGGCCGAAATCCGAGACGAGCGCGTCGACGCTGACCGCGAGCGCTCCCTGGCGCAGCGACGGCCCGGCCGAGCGCTTGCCCGCGTTCTCGGCGCCGAGATTGTGGAAGGCGGATCCGGCCTCGAGGTCGCTCACGAAGAACAGCGCGAAGGATTGCGCGTCGGACAGCGGCATGTTGCAGGGGATCACGTTGCCGAGGCCGTTGAGGGAGACGTTGCGCATGAGGCGCGCGAAGTTCTGGCCGGCGGGCTCGAAGGCGTACACCTGGCAATCTATTTGCCGTTTCGCCGCGTAGAGGGAGTAGACCCCGACGTTGGCTCCGATGTCGTACAGCACGTCGCCCGCGCGCAGGCTCGCGTCGAGCCAGTCGAGGGTCTCAGGCTCTTTTGACTCGTAGCTGTCCGCGCGATAGCGTTCCGTTTCGGAAGATACGCCGAGCGTGATGTCGAGCCCGCGAACGGCGCAGACGCGGTCTTCGATTTTCAAGGGGCCGCGCAGCGCGCCTCTGAGAAAGTCTTTGACGGGGCGGGGGACCGCCGCCTTGATCGTCGAGAGGATGCTCATCAGCAGTGCATCGGCGAGACCGAGCCGCCAGGGCAATGGCGCAGAACCATCACGCGCGACCACGGCGTGGGCAGGCCGGAGACGCGCAGGCAGCCGCGGTCGGCGAGGCGCGAGAGCAGCGTCCCCTCGAGGGTTTCGAGATAGAGGCCGCGCGCGGGGACGGTCCGCTTGCGGGTATCGACGACGGTTCCGGCGCCGTCGAGCACGAGCAGCTCGAGCGTGACCGGCTTCTCGGAACGGTTGACCGTCATCACGTCGAGGCTCTCGCAGCCGAGGCCGGGGCCGAGCGGAATCTCCGGACGCCACGAAAACGAGGCACCCTCGGGATAGAAGCGGTCCTCGGTCTCCGTCTCGCGCTCCTGGAACACCGCGTAGCGGTCGATGCCGTGCATGAAGGAGGGCTGGACGCCGTCCTTGACGAAGGCGATGTAGCCGCGGTCCGTGAAGTAGGCGTGCTGATCCGCGCTGAACGCGGCGACGGACGGCGGCAGGACGACATGCCACAGCAGGGTCCCGGATTTCTCGGCGCGGCCGAGCTCGTTGAGCCACTTCTGGACCGAGATATCGCTCGTCTGCATGCGGGCCAGCGGCACGATCTTGCGGCCCAGCGGCCGGCCGCCCGCGTCGTTGAGCCAGAGATGCACCTCGGTAGCGGTGTCGAGGCCCGGGAAGAAATAGCTGAAGTAGTTCTGAACGAATAGGCGCGTGTCGAGGCCCCCTTCGGCGCGCCACGGATAGAGATCGTCGACTGTGCCGAACCGGCGCAGCGACGGGTTGGGCTCCTGCAGGGAGTAGGGTAGCGCGGCCTTGAGACGGACCTTGAGCGCGGCCGAAACCGGCAGCTTGTGATAGAGCCTCTTCAGGATCTTCCTCACGCGCGCACCGCCAGATAGTGGGCGATCGCGCCTTGGCGGACCTTGCCTGCGGCGGGGGCGGGCATGCCGAGGTAGGTGAAGGGCGGATGCGTGTGCTCGACGCTCACACCGCCGAGCTTTTCGTCGAGGTTGATGAACAGCGGGATCAAGGACGCGTCCGGCGAGCAGACGACCGCCGAGCGCTGGCGCAGGCCGGCGCCCGGCGCGCCGAGCGAGGACAGGTCGGTCAGCCCGACGGAGAACGGCGCGACCGTGCCGTCGTCGACGGCCGACAGCGTGCCGTTCGCGTTGTAGAGGATGACGCGGCGCTTCGCCGCGTGGGCGTAGGCGGGCTCGACGGAGTAGTGAAGCAAAGCGAGATAGGTCGTCGTGCCCGGGCCGGTGACGACCTGGTTGCTGAAGGAAAAGAAGGAGCCCTTGCCCGCCTTGGCGTTGAAGCGCGGCGGCGTCTCGTAGATCACGGAGCCGCTGCCCTTGCCGGGCCGCTCGAGCTGCACCATCGTCCGGTACATGTCGAAGTCGCCCTCTTCGATTCCGACGGGGACGCGGTGCACGACCGCGAGATGCGGCTCGTTGAAAGAGTGCTCCTCGGTCGCCGCGGTCAGGTCGAGGAGAAGGCGCTCGCCCGCGGGAAGGTCCGCGGCCTGCCAACGCTTCACGAGCGCCCCTTTCGGGGAGTACAAAGTGATCCAGACCGCGAAGGAGACTCCGGCGTGGCGCTTGCCGCCGGGATCCTCGCCGCTGAGGCCGACCTTCACGCGCAGTCCGAGGTTCGGGAGCAGCGGGACCGGCGTCGAGATCAGATGGAAAGGATCGGCGGGCACTTCACTTCCCGTTCGCGTATTTTTCTTGGAAGTCCGCCGGATCGAATTCCTTGTCCTTCTCGAGGTCGTAGAGGTCCGTGTTGGACATGCGCACCGCGAGGGCCGCCGGGATCTTGTGGCGGTTCGTGTAGACGAGGGCGTCCGCGTGGGGCAGGAGCTGGTCGCACTGGTTGCAGTAGGGGAAGAGCCCGAAGGTCTTCTCCGCGTGCGCCTTGCGCAGCAGGCGGTACTTGGTGCCGTTGAGAATGTCCAGGACGGGCTCTTCGAATGCGTTGCCCAGGATGACCTGGTTGTTGTAGTCGTAGCAGCACGGGATGACTTCGCCGTTCCACTGGATCTGGAGCGGGCCGTTCTCGGGCCGGCCGCAGGTGCGCTTGAGCGAGGGGTCGACGTGGCGCTCGCGGTACGCGCGGCCGTCGCCGAAGTTGTGCGGGCGCCAGATCTCGATCGCGTCGATCTTGGGCTCCCAGTACGACTTGAAGTCGTCGGTGTCCTGCTTGTTCTCCTCGAGGATCAGCCAGGAGATCTCGAGCTTGGGCTTCTTGCCCATCTTGTTGCGCATGTCGAGGAGCATGTGCATGCCGGCCCAGGTTTTCTCGAAGTTGAGCTTACGCATCACCGTTTCGTAGCTCTCCTTCTTCATGCCGTAGAAGGAGATGCGCATCTCGTCGAGGCCGGACTCGATCAGCGACTTGCAACGCTTCTCGGTGAGGATCGAGGCGTTGGAGATAATGTAGGTGTTGAGGCCGTAGCCCTTCGCGTACTTGATCTTCTCTTCGAGGGTCGCGTCGACGAGCGGTTCGCCGAAGCCCGTCAGGACGATCTTTTCGCAGCCGAGCTTGACGACCTCATCGATGGACTTCTTGTACATCGCGAGGTCCATGACGCCGTGCTCGCGCGCTTTCTCATGCTGCTCGCGGGGGCACATGATGCAGGAGGCGTTGCAATGATCGGTGACCTCGTAGCGCACCTCGCGGTGCTTGAGCTTGGTGAGGACCTCGTCCGACTGCACGGAGGCGCAGCAGCCTTTCTTGTCGAGGCCGGTCCAGTCCATGCTCCGGTCGGAGAGTAGGCTGTCCTGGCTGTACTTCGGGCTGGGCGAATCGGATTTCATGGGGGGCTCTGTAGACCGTTCACGGATTGAACGCTATTCTACCAAATCCGCGCCCCGCCTGCGGTGCCATTCTAGGGTGTCCGCGAGGCTGCGCGAGAGAGCGACGCGCGGCTTCCAGCCGGTATGCGCCGTCAGCTTGCTGCGGCTGCCGACGACCTTGGGCACGCCCGCCGCGCCGGGCTCGGAGGAGATCTCGACGGGAACCTTGGCGCGGGCCGCCATGGCGGCGAGCAGGACGCTCATGCGCTCGGCGCGGCCGGAGCAGACGTTGTAGAGCTCTCCCGGCCGGCCTTTCTCCACGATGTCCGCGATCGCGCGCGCCAGGTCGCGCACGTCGATGTAGTCGCGGCGCGCCGACAGGTCGCCCGTGCGGAGCACGGGGGGCTGAAGGCCGCGCTCGATGCGGACGATCTGACGGGCGAACGAGCCGAAGGACAGGTGCGGCCGCATGCCGGGCCCCATCACGTTGAAGATGCGCGCGGCGTGGACCTTCAAGCCGCGGCGGGCGTAGGCCAAAGCGGCCGTCGTCTGGCGCAGCTTCGATTCGCCGTAGGGGTTCACGGGCCGGGCGGGACTTTTCTCGGTCAGCGCTCCCTTGCCGGGCTTGCCGTACTCCGCCGACGAGCCGGCGACGAAGACCGCGACGGCCTCGGGCGCGGGCAGGGCCCGGACGGCCTCGAGGAGGTTGATCGTGGTGCGGACGTGCGCGGCCCACAGCGCGCGCCGGTTCGACGAGGGCGCGGCGCCCGCGAGGTGGTACACCGCCTTGGGCTTGAAGTGGCTCAGGAGCCTGCGGGTCGCGGCGGCGTCGCCGAGATCGGCGGCGAGATGGCCGCGCTCCGGCTTGTGATCGACGAGGATCAGGCGCGCCTTCGGATGCCGCTTGCGGAGCTCGGCCGCGAGGGCGCCCGCCAGGAAGCCCCGGCTGCCCGTCACCAGGTACGTGTCGCGCATCACGCTCCCGGTAGGTAGCGCTTTCTCCGGCGCGGGTCGCTGAGCAGCTCCTGCGCCGCCGCGTAGTCGTCGGGGCGGCCGATGTCGAGCCACTGGGGGTCGCCGTCGAAGCCGGCGACCTTCGAGCCGGCGGCGCGGACGCGCCGGACGAGGTCGGGGATGCCGAGCGCCTCTCCGGGCGCGATGTGCGAGAGGACGCGGCGGTCGAAGACGTTGACGCCCATGCTCACGAGATAGCGGTAGGACGGCTTCTCGGTGTAGGTGTCCACGAGGCCGTCGCGGAGCCCGATGACTCCGAAATCCACCGTCGTCTCGCGCTTGCAGACGCCCAAGGTGGCTGCCGCGCCGCTCTTTTGGTGGAAGCGGTAGAGCTTCTTGAAGTCCAAGGTGGTGAGGATGTCGCCGTTGATGGTGAGAAAGTCGGACTTGAGGCCGCGGATGAGCTTGAGCGCGCCGGCCGTCGAGAGAGGCTTGTCCTCGCGCACGTAGCGGAGCTTCAGGCCCCACTTCTTGCCCGTGCCGCAGTAGGCCTCGATGAGCTCGGCCAAGTGGCCCGTCGAGATGATCACCTCGGTGAAGCCGAAGTGCTTGAGCTGGCGCAGGACGATCTCGATGATGGGGTAGTCGCCCACCGGCACGAGAGGCTTGGGCAGGGACATCGTGAAGGGGCGCAGCCGGGTTCCCTTTCCGCCGGCGAGAATGACGGCTTGCATCAGGCGTGGTCCTGAGTCATCGAGGAGAGGATTATAGCAATCCTCCTCGCCGCGCCGGAGCCTTTCCGCCGCTCCGCCGCGAGCCGGGCCAGCGCGCGCCGCCGCGCCGCCGCGTCGCCGAGCGCGCGAGTCAAGACCGCGCCGGCGCGTCCCGCATCGTCGAGCTGGAACGCGGAGCCCTCGTCGCACCACGGAAGCGCGGTCATGCCGGTGCGCCGCTTAAGATAGGCGCGTCCCGCGCCGGGGAGAAGCGCGAAGAGGGCGGGGACGCCGAGGCGCCCCGCCTCGACGGCCAGCGAGGAGAACTGCGTGAGGACGAGGTCGGAGGCGCGCACTGCCGTCCAGAGAGGCTCCCGGCCGGCGTCAACGAGGCGGACGCCCGCCAGCGCGGTAGGGCGGCGGAAGGCGGGATCGCGCGGGTGGGCGCGGAACAGCACGACGGCGCCCGCCCTATTGAGGGCGGGACTTAGGGCCGCGAGCGTGCGCCGCCCGGACGCGCCGTCCGGCTGCCCGGCCCAGAGCACGACGGGCTCCCGGCCCAGGCCGAAGCGCGCGCGCGCGGCGCGGCGCGACGGAGCCGAAGGCAGCGGCTCGGCGTAGCGCGGGTTGCCCGCGACGACGATCTTGCGGGCGGGCACGCCGCGCCGGGCGTGGCGAAGGCGCGTCGTCCGGTGCGCGACGAACAGCGCGTCGAGCGGGGCGGAGGGGGCCGCCGTGTAGTTGCCCGGGAAATCCTCGACGGCGAACACGGGCAGCCCGGCCGCGGCGAAGGCGTCCGCGAGCCGCCGCTCCGGGTTCCGCCTTTCGGGAAGCTCGGAGGTGCCGCGGATGAGGCCGCGGGGCGCGAGCGCCGCGACGGCCTTCGCGAAGTTCCTCGGCATGGGCCGGAACGCGAGGCCCGCGCGCCGGCGTTCCGCGGCCGCGGTCCCGGACAGGAGCCAGATGCAGGCGCGGGCGCCGAGCTCCCGCTCGAGCGGCGCCAAAGCGAGGTAAGGTCCTTTGTGGACGGCGGCCAGGACCCAGCGGCGGGTCACGCCGCCTGATCCTTCTTCAGCGAGAGGAGATAGCCCTCGTTGCGGACGATCGCGGAGTTGAGCGCGGCGACCTCGGGGTGGGCGTCGAGCCAGCCCGCGGCCTCGGCCACGGTGAAGTGCCGCCCGGGGTGGTACAGGGCCTCGAAGACCTTGGAGACGACGGCGTAGTCCTTCTCCTCGTCGACGGTCAGGCGCATGTGCTTGAGGTTCCGCTCGTGCTCGACGGTGAGCTGCTTGAAGCGCTCGGGCCGGCTGCGGATGAAGGGGCAGACGTGTTCGCGGTCGGACGGCAAGGTCGCCTCCTTCCAGGCGGTCTCGAGCGCGCGGAAGGACATGATCTCCACGTCGAAGCCGTCGGGGAAGCTCTCGCCCGTGACGAGGTACTCGGCGCCGGCGGCCTCGAAGCGCTCGACCATGCGGTCGATGAGCGCCGGGTCGGCCAGCGGGCAGTCGCCGGTCAGGCGCACGACCGTCGTCGCGCCGTAGCGGTTCGCGGCCCCGTGAAAGCGGTCGAGCACGTCGTTTTCGCTGCCGCGGTACACGCGCAGCCCCACGGCCGCCGCGGCGGCGGCGACGGCGTCGTCGGCGGGAAGGTCGCTCGTCGCGAGGATGACCTCGTCAACCTTGGCGGCGGCGCGCACGCGCTCGAGCATGCGCAGCAGAAGCGGTTGGCCGCCGAGGGGCATTAGCACCTTGCCGGGCAGCCGCGTCGAGCCCATGCGCGCCTGGATGACGATTACCGTGCGCCGCGCGGACGCGAGCGCGACGGGCGCGTTCTTGGCCGCAGACTCCTTCGCGGCCAGCGCGACGCGCAGCGCCAGGCCGCCCTCGCCGAGGCCCTGCGTGGGGCGGGCCTGGCCCGCGACGCAGTCGAGCATGTGGCGCAACTCGTCGACGTACATCGCGTTCTCATCGGGGAACGGGCACGGAAGCTCCGTCGCTTTGCCCGAGGCGTCCGCGAGCCGCACGACGGGCTTGTCCCAATCCCACTCGAGCGTCCCGCGCTCGCCGGTCAGGCGGCATGTTCGCCGGGGAAACTTGGTGAGGTAGTCGAGGTGGATGGATGCGCGCGCGCCGCTGCGGAGGGTCAGCGAGAGATCGGCCGTGTCCTCGGTCTCGATACCGAGGTTGCCGAAGGTGCCCGCCTTGCAGGCGACCTCATCGGGGGAGCCGAGCAGATCCAGCATGTAGTCGATCTCGTGGATCGCGTCGAGGATGACGCCGCCGCCCAGGTCCTTGCGCGCGCTGTAGTTCTTGCGGTAGTCCTCGCCGGGATGCCAGTCCGGAAGGTACGAGACGCAGGCCGCCTCGGCGGAGGTCACGCGGCCGATCGCGCCCTCCATCACGAGCCGGCGCAGCAGCGCGATGCCCGGATGAAACCGCATGTTGCAGCCGACGAGCGCGACGAGGCCTTTGGCGGCGGCGGCGCGGGTCAGCTCGTCGACTCCGTCGAGCGTGTGGGACAGGGGCTTCTCGATGAAGAGGTGCGCGCCGGCCTCGGCCGCGGCGAGGGCGTGCGGGATATGCAGGTTGTTCGGCGTCGCGACGACGACGAGAGCCGGCTTCATCGCGAGCGCGGACCGCAGGTCGGAGAAGCCGCGCGCGCCGGTCTGCTCGACGGCCTGGGCGACGCGCTCCGGCGCGGGGTCGAAGGCGTACAGCGGGCCCGCGCCGAGGGTCTTCAGGTTCCGCAGGTGGCGCTTGCCGATCGAGCCGCAGCCGATGAGCAGCGCGGAGACGGCGCTCATGACGCCAGCGCGGGCTTGGCGTAGCGCTCGAGGACGGCGCGCAGGGCGGCGACGACGGCGCCGCGATCGGCGTCGGTGAGGCGGGGGAAGATCGGCAGGCTCAGCTCGCCCGCGTAGAACTTGTTCGCCTCGGGGCAGTCGGGCTTGTAGCCGAGCTTGCGGTAGAGGGGATGGTCGTAGACCGGGATATAGTGGACCTGGACGCCGATGCCAGCCGCGCGCAGGTCGGAGAAGAAC